>OGCI01000012.1_pt1 | contig 203047 bp, 142 predicted proteins | sample 1570021 | NCBI WGS metagenome assembly OGCI01 (sample SAMN06264664, study PRJEB24512) | hot springs metagenome | isolation source: Hot spring water | place: South Africa: Tshipise | collected 2015-06-21 | reverse complement strand
CCTCCAGCGCTGCGCCGACGATTCCCTCCTCTGAACCGACTTTTTCACCTGAACCGACGCCCACCGACGCTTCTGCATTGCCTTCTCCTGAACCCGCAGGCGCCGAGGCCTCGACTACGAGCGTGGGAAGCTCCGTGCGCTTCTTCGGCAACGGTCGCGACGCCATCGATCGCATTACGATACCCATCGACGCGCCGGAACGCCCCGCCGACGTCGGCGCCACAGACTTTACGATTGAGTTCTGGATCAAGGCGGAGCCGGGCGTCAACATGGGCAGCGTCGCATGCGACGTCAACGACGGATGGATTACCGGCAACATCTTCTTTGACCGGGACATTTACTTTGCGGGCGATTACGGCGACTTTGGCATTGCACTCAACAACGGCGCCATCGCCTTTGGACTGAGCGTAGGCGATGAGGGAACCACCCTATGCGGGGCGCGCACCGTGGCCGACGGGCGGTGGCGCCATGTGGCCGTGACGCGAAGCCTGAGCGGAGAAATGGCGATCTTCGTCGATGGGCAGCCGGATGGCTTTACGGTCGGTGCAGCGGGCGATGCAAGCTATCGCAACGGCCGCAGCACGGACTATCCCTGGGATCCCTACATCGTGCTTGGCGCTGAGAAGCATGACGCCGGCCCGGAGTACCCCTCCTTCAATGGCTGGCTAGATGAGCTGCGAATTTCGACGACGGTGCGCTACACCGCCGTCTTCCAACCTCCGACTGCGCCTTTTGTCCCCGACGTTTACACGGCGGCACTCTATCATTTCGATGAAGGCGCGGGAACGACCATCGCCGACAGCGCCGACGCTCCTGGCGGCCCCAGCGACGGCGTCCTGCGCGTCGGCGGCGATCCCGCCGGTCCGGTGTGGAGCGACGAAAGCCCGTTTCGACGCTGAGCGGCGGGACGACGCATCTGTAGGCCGCCGTTTGGTTCAATACAGCTCGGGTCGTCGATCCTCGAACACGGGAATGCGCCGCCGCACTTCGTCCACGAGCGTTGTGTCGATAGTCACCGTCAGCAGCGTTTCCACTTCTCCGGCCTCCACCAGCGTTTCCCCCCACGGGTCGATGACGGCGGAGGCCCCGAAGAAGGAAGCGGTCCCGGTCGTTCCCACCCGATTGCAGGCGGCCACAAAGCACTGGTTTTCGATGGCGCGGGCGCGCAGCAGCGTGCGCCAGTGCTCGCGGCGGGGATGCGGCCATTCGGCGGGGATCAACAGCAGCCGCGCGCCGGTCAGCGCATAGCTGCGCAGTAGCTCTGGAAAACGCAGGTCGTAACAGATGGCCAGCCCTGTTTTGCCCCATGGCAGGTCAAGGCAGACCCTTTGCTCGCCGGGCGCCAGGTATTTTTCCTCGTCCATCAGCCGGAAGAGATGCACCTTGCGATAGGCGGCGCACAGGACGCCGTCCGGCCCGTAGAGTGCAAAGCAGTTGTAATAGCGCCCTTCTTTCGCCTCCAGCATGGAGCCGCCGACGTACAGGCCGTGGTGGGCGGCCAACGCGGCGAGGCGCGCGAACCACCCTTCTTCAGAGGGATCGTGCGCGAGGGGCGAGGCCAATGTGGGAGCAGCCTCCAGGGCATAGGCTGTGCTCCACAGCTCCGGCAACAGCGCAAGGTCGCTGCCTCGCCGCGCCGCCTCGGCGATCGCTTCGGCGGCGTAGGCGAAGTTGCGTTCTGGTTCGCCTCGCTTGCAATCCATCTGGACGAGCGAAATAGTCACCGGACTGCTCATGCGATGTTCTCCTACTCATCGGGGTCGGGCAGCACTTCGACGGCGCTCCCCGACGCGTTTTTCGTATAGCCATAAACAGACGTCGACGTCGCCGCTCGCGTTGTGGCGGCGTCGCTTCGTTGTCTCCGAGTTGGAGCATGATGAATCTCCAGCCGCTCCGCCCGTGAAGCGCCTCGAGGCCATAAAGCGATCAGCAGACCGGCGACGATCAACATCGCCGGCCACCAGCGCAGCAGGGGGGCCATCTCGCCGCCTTCGCTGCGCACGGCGAGCAGCGCCGCAAAAATCCAGAGAATGCCGCCGGGAAGCACGGCCCACCATTGACGACGATGCAACAGGAAGAGCAGAAAAAAGACGGCGCCCGACCCGCCGAAGAGAACAAGCGCCATCCACTCCACCCGGTGGAACCAGGCGCTGAATCCGATGACCAGGCCGAAGACGCCCAGAAAGCCGGCGGTGAGCAGCGCCCACCAGCGTTCACTGCGCTGAGTCAGGTAGATATGGGTGAACCCGAGCGTCAACCCTGCGAAAACGATCGCTCCGAGCCAGCGACGGTCCACTTCGAGGGTGCTCAGCAGGAGAAGGGTCGCCAGCGCCAGCAACGTCCAGCCGGGCAGCACGCGCCACCACTCCGAGGGATTTCTTACGAAGCCGCCAAAGAAGAGAATGGCGCCAAAGACGGCTGCCACGGCGAGAAGATATTGAAGCTGCGGCGTGTAGGATGCCAGCAGCCCAAATTCAAAGAGCAGCAGCACGACGCCGCTGCTCATGAGGAGGAAGGCCCAAAGCCAGGTGCGCAGGCGCAGATCGGTCATGATGGGAGCCGCTACTGCGTCACCGGCAGCGTCGTCACATCGACGTTCAGTTCCGACGTGCTTGCCAACACCCAGCCGGTCGTTCCATCGGCCAGGCGCACCTGAATCCAGCTCCCATCCTCGGTGCGCCCGATGGCCGGGAAAGTGGCGCCCATGCTGACGGTCTCGATCGGCTCGCTTTCGTTGTTCGGCGCCAAGCGGATATTGGCGCCGAGCAGGCTTCTCACCGTCAGCGTCGGCTCCCCTGGCGTTGCGGGCGAGGGCGTCGGCTCCACAGGTTGTCCATCGGCGCCGACGATGGGCGCGTCGTCGATGTTCGAGGAGACGACCACTACGCCGCGAAAAACCCATGCGCGCTGGTTGTCCGGCAGGACGATCTGAATCCATTGCGTGTCGGCGGAACGCCCGACGGCCGGCAGCACGGCGCCGTTGGGCAGCACCGTCACGACGGCTGCTTCCAGCGAGGGAGCCGTGCGCGCACGCACGCCGACGGTGTCGGAGATGGCGATCGCCTGACCAACGGTTGGGATGGTGTTGGTGTAGGGCGCCGGCGGAATTACGTTGTTGATTTCGAGCGTGAAGGATGGCGCGCCTGTGGGCGTTTCCGGCTGCGCTGCAACCGGGGTCGGCGTCGCAAGGCCTTCCGCAATGATGATGTTGGAAGGTTGCACGGGCAACGCAGCAATGTCTCCCCCGACGGAGACCAGGCTTGCGGAAATCCAGCCGCGGCGGCCGTCGGGAAGCGTCGCCAGCAGCCAGTCGCCGGCGTCGGTGCGGCCTGAAACGGTCAATGCAGCGCCGAGCAGCGCCTCGCCGACGACTTGCGCCTGCAGGGCGGGTTCGAGACGCAGCGTGGCTCCTGGATCGGCGATCACGGTTGCGGTCAGGGGAGTTGCAGCTGTTTCCGCAGCAGGCGCAGGCTCGACGCCGGCTTCCGGCGTCACCGGCGGCAGCCCCGCACCCGTCAGAATGGCGTTCCATTCCGCCAGCGTCTTTTCTTCGCCCACGCTTTGGTCGAAAAATTCCGCCCAGACCCACGCCGCCTGATTTTCCGGGAGGATCACCAGCAGCCAATCGCCTTCCTGGCGCACGATGGTGACGCGCTCGCCGTTGTTGAGTAAGCGAATGATCGGGGCGGTCGTCGAAGGCTCGCGGCGGGCGTTGACGCCGGCCGGGTCATTGACCACGCCGATGCGCGTGAGGATCAGGGCGGGCGTCGGGGTGGGCGGCTCCGGCGTCGGCGTAGGAGGTTCGGGCGTGGGCGTCGGCTCTTGGGTAGGCGTTTCTGTGGGCATGACTGCTGCAGCCTGGTCGGGGGTTGGTGCGGTCGTCGGCGCACCAGACGGCTCGAAGCCGGTCAGCGGCGTCAACCCCAGATTGTTGAAGGCGATAAAGGCGACGTATGCCAGCGCGGCCAGGAGCGCCACAATCACGATCGAAGGCAGAATCCAGTTGCGGCCGGAGCGGGCGGCTGCGCGTTGATACTCGACGGGCTGCCAGTTCGGAGGCGTGGCGCCGGTTTCCTGAAGCTGCAGGTGGCTGGCGGCCTGCTCTGCATCCTGCAATTTCCACTGCTCAAGAGGTTCGTCGCTTTTTTCCAGTTGCCAGTTTTTCAGCGGATCGTTACTCATGATTGTTCTTTCCCTCAATGGGAGCATCCCAACCGCCCTGGCGACCCGTCCATGCGTAGGCAAGCGTCTGGACTCCAAACAACAACGTCAGTACGCTCCAGGCGATCGTTTGCCACCACGGTGTGGGCGCTCCGGAGAAAAGGCCCGTTAGTGCAATGCCGCCGCTGAACAAAAAGAGTGAACAGGTGAACGGCGTTAGAAATACAGGCGTCTTCAGCGTATAGCGCCAGGACCATCGTCGAACGCCGCGCAGCCAGCTCATGTAACTGAAGGTTGCCAACACGCCGGCGAGCCCTAGCACCCAAAGGCTGTTGCTGAGCAAAGACGGAGCCGAGATCATGCTCAAACGCGCCGACGCTTTCTAAAACTGTCTAACCGGCGCCTCTGCCGTCGGAAAACTGCTTGCATCATGACAGGCGTCGAAGAATGCAACGACCGAACATTAGACGAAGCGCTATTTTCGGATGCGGCGTCGAATTGACGCAACTTGTCCATAAAGTTAGTATACACGCAATGGAAGATTCTGAAAACAACGGGCTGCAGGCGAAAATCTGTGCATGACCTCATGCTCATCGGTGTTGACGCTTCGCGTGCGCTGCGTGCACGCCGCACCGGCACGGAGCGCTATTCATTAGAGATCATCCGTCATCTGCTAGGCTTGAAAGAAGCTTCTGAACATCGATGGCGCCTCTATACGGACGCCGCCGACGTCGATTCCAGATTGACGGCGCATTTCCCAGATGATGTTCATGTGGAGATGTGCGTGTTGCCTGCGCGTCGCCTCTGGACGCATCACAAGCTGGCGCGCGAGGTGACGCAGCGTCCCCCCGATGTGCTCTTCGTGCCTGCGCATGTGATTCCCTTCGTGGCGCCGATCGGCCGTCTGCCCGCCTGTGTGGTCACCGTGCATGATCTCGGCTATCATATCTTTCCCGAAGGGCATCCGTGGAAGCAACGGCTCTATCTGGAACTCACAACGCGCTGGAGCGTGCGCGCGGCCCAAAAAGTGATCGCCGTCAGTCAGGCTACGGCAAAGGATCTGATGGTGCTGTACCAAACGCCGTCGGATCGGATTCGAGTCATCCACGAAGCGCCTGCGCAGTCGGCGCCCGTCGCTCCGGAGCAGATGCAAGCCGTGCGCGCCCGCTATGCCCTGCAACGTCCGTATGCGCTCTTCATCGGCACAATTCACCCCCGCAAGAATATTGCGCGACTGGTGCAGGCGTATCAACAGATCGCTCACAACGGAGAGGCGACGTGGGACCTCGTGTTTGCCGGCGCTTCCGGCTGGATGACCGAAGGTCTTGTCGAACAGGTTGCAGCGATGGGGCTGGGCCGGTCGGTGCGTTTTCTCGGTTATGTTCCGGACGAAGCGTTGCCCGCCTTGCTGAAGGGCGCGCTTTTTTTTGCGTTTCCGTCTTTGTTTGAAGGATTTGGCCTCCCGGTATTGGAGGCGCAAAGCTATGGAGTGCCTGTGTTGACATCGAACAATTCTGCTTTACCCGAGATCGCTGGCGACGCCGCTCTGCTGGTCGATCCGACCGACGTGGACGCCATCGCCGACGCGATGCTGCGCCTGAGCCAGGATGAGGCGCTGCGTCAACGCTTGATCGAGGCGGGCTACGCCAATGTGAAACGCTTCTCCTGGGAGAAGGCCGCCCGCGAGACGCTGGCCGTTCTGTTGGAAGCCGCTGAAGAGGGACGGCGTCCAAAATAAGCCCACCCGCTGAGAGTTGAAGACGTCCGCCGTGATTGACTTCGCGCGCCCTCCACAGGTGAACATCCTTGGCGTGGCGATCGACTGCGTCGATTTTGCGCTTACGCTCGATCTGATCGATGCGTGGGTGATGCAGCGTCGCGCGTCCGGGGGCGTCGGCGTTCCCTGCCGTCAAATCTGCACCGTCAACCCGGAGTTTCTGGTCGACGCGCAACGCGATCCGGCGTTTGCGGCGACGTTGGCGCGCGCGGATCTGCGCGTGCCCGACGGCGCCGGCGTGCTCTGGGCGGCGCGGCGCATGGGCCGCCCTCTACGCGAGCGCGTCACCGGCTCGGACGGCGTTGCGTACATCTGTGAACGGGCGGCGCAGCGCGGGTGGCGCGTTTATTTTCTAGGAGCTGCGCCCGGCGTCGCCGAGCGCACTGCAGCGATCCTGGCGGCGCGCTACCCGGGGCTGCAGGTCGCCGGCTGCTATGCAGGCAGCCCCGCCGAGGCCGAATGGCCGGCGATTCGGTCGAGACTGGAAGCGGCGACGCCGGACATTCTGTTTGTCGCCTACGGGCATCCGCGCCAGGATTTTTGGATCGATCGGCGGCGCCATGCGCTGCCGGCGGCGGTGGCCATCGGCGTCGGCGGCGCATTCGATTTTGTGGCAGGCGTCGCCCCACGTGCGCCGGTGTGGATGCGACGAAACAATCTGGAGTGGCTGCATCGGCTGATCACGCAGCCCTGGCGTTGGCGGCGCATGCTGAAGTTGCCGGTTTTTGTGGGCTTGGTGTTGTTGCAGCAGTGGAGAGGCGAACGATGAGCGAATTTCGGCGCTGGTGGAAGGAAGCAGTCGTCTACCAGATTTACCCCAAAAGCTTTTATGACAGCAACGACGACGGCGTCGGCGATCTGCCCGGCGTCATCGAAAAACTCGATGTTTTGCACCATTTGGGCGTCGATGTGCTCTGGCTGAACCCGATCTACGCCTCGCCGGAGGTGGACAACGGCTACGACATCAGCGACTATTTCGCCCTGAACCCTAAATTTGGAACGATGGACGACCTGGAGCGTCTCCTGGCGGAGTGTCATCGCCGCGGGATGCGGGTGATCATGGACCTGGTCGTCAACCACACCTCCGACCAACATCGGTGGTTTGTCGAAAGCCGTCGCGCCCGCACAAATCCCTATCGAGACTATTACATCTGGCGCGATGGCCGAGATGGACGCGAGCCGAACAACTGGGCGGGCCATTTCAGCCAGTCCGCCTGGACGTTCGATGCAACGACCGGACAGTATTATCTGCATATCTTTTCGCCTCAGCAGCCCGACCTCAACTGGGAAAACCCTGCCGTGCGCAGCGAAGTGCAGCAGATCGTGCGCTGGTGGTTGGAAAAAGGGATCGACGGCTTTCGGCTGGACGCCATCAATCTGATCTCAAAAGCCCCCGGCCTGCCTGACAATCCAGGGGAGGGGCGCTATGTCTTTTCCTTGCAACACTTCTGCAATGGGCCGCGTTTTCACGAGTACATGCAGGAGCTGAATCGCGCCGTGTTTGCGCACTACGACATCATGACGGTGGGGGAATGCGCCGCCTTGACGATCGAGGACGCCATCGCCGTCTCGGCGCCGGCGCGCGGCGAGCTCAACATGGCCTTTCTTTTCGAGCACACCGACTATTACAACACGGTGGGTCGGGACGAGCAGAAACTGAAGGAGATCCTGACGCGCTGGCAGCTCGGCTTGCATGGCCGCGGCTGGGTGGGCCTCGCTTTCAGCAACCACGATCAGCCGCGCATTGTCTCCTGCTTCGGCGACGAGACGCGCTATCGCGAGGAGTCGGCCAAGCTCTTCGCCACCCTGCTTTTGACGCTTGAAGGCACGCCTTTCATCTACCAGGGCGAAGAGATCGGGATGACCAACGCCTACTACGATGCGATCGAAGCGTACAACGACGTTGGAACGGTCAACCTTTATCGAGAAAAGGTGGCGGCGGGCGTCGATCCGCAGGCGGCCTTTCGAGAGGTGCGGGCGAAATCTCGCGATCGCGGCCGCTCTCCCTATCAGTGGAGCGCAGAGGCAAACGCCGGTTTCACGCGCGGGCGACCGTGGATCGGCGTCAATCCGAACTATGTAGAGATCAACCTGGCGGCCAGTCTCGCCGATCCGAACTCTGTCTTTCACTACTATCGCCGTATGATTGCGCTGCGCAAGGCGACGCCCGCTCTGATCTACGGTGAGTTTCTTCCCGTCGAAGCGCCGGAGGAGCTGTTCGTCTATCGGCGCAGCCTTGGGGGGCGAACGTACGAAGTCGCGCTGAACCTGAGTGAGCGCACGGTGCGCCATGCCTCGGCGGGCGCAGCGCTGATCGGAAACTATCCAGAGGAGACGCACAAGGATAGACTCCGGCCCTACGAGGCCAGAGTCTATCAAATCGAGTGAGAGAACCAGGGAGAAGAGCCTCAGCCTTTGACGGCGCCGGCGGTCAGGCCGGCGACGATGCGGCGCTGAAAGATGAAGACCAGTGCGATCAGCGGCACGCTCGAAACGATGCCGCCCGCCATGATCTCCCCAAAGGGAATCTGTCTGGAGAACTGCGACGGGAAGTTGGCGATGATCACGGGCAGCGTGCGCGCATCGGGAGCGATCGACGTGAAGGTCAACGCAAAGAGGTACTCATTCCAGGCGCCGATGAAGGCCAGCAGGCCGGTCGTCACCAACGCCGGCGCCGTCAGCGGCAACATGATCATGTAGAAGGTCTGGAAAGGCGAAGCGCCGTCCACCTGCGCCGATTGGAAAATTTCTGTGGGCAGCTCGCGGAAGAAAGCCGTCAACACCCAGGCGGTGAAGGGCAGCGTGAAGAGCATATAGGTGATGATCATGCTGGGGATCGGCGGAATGCCCAGGTTGTTGATCATGGCGTAGAGGCCGGTGAGCACGGCGATGGCGGGGAACATCGTCATCGCCAAAATGACGTACAACGTGGCGGTCTTGCCTCGATAGCGCAGCTTGCCGAGCGCAAAGCCGGCGAACGAGCCGATCGCCAGCGACAGGAGCGTGACCGAAGTCGCCACGATGACGCTGTTGACGATGCCGCGCAGGAAGGCCTGGTTCGTAAAGACGGCTTCGTAGTTGCGCGTGAAGAAAGAAACCTCTCGCGTCACCGGGTCGCGAGGAATGAAGGTGGTCGGCGTCATCGCCAGCATGCCTTCCGATTTGAACGAGGAGTTGATCGCCCAGTAGAAGGGAAAGAGCATCCACACCGCCATGAGCACGATCAACACCCACAGCAAGATGCGATTGATGCGCCGTTTCATTTTAGTGGTCATCGGACTTCACCCCCAGACTGCGCATGTAGGTTACGGCAAAGACGGAAAGCACGAGGAAGATCACGACGCTGCTGGCCGAGGAGTACCCCATTTGACGGTTCTGGATCAGTTCATAGTAGGTGAAGCTGGCCATCGAATAGCGCGCCTGCCCCAGTACAATTTGAAAGAGATCGAAGACGCGCAGCGCATCGAGCGTGCGGAAGACCAGGGCAACGGCGATGGTGCCTTTCAGCAGCGGCAGCGTCAGCTGGAAGAACTGTCGGACGGGGCCGGCGCCGTCGACGTCGGCGGCTTCGTAGATGTCGCCGGGGATGAGTTGCAGGCCGGCCAGCAACAAGAGCGCCATGAACGGCGTCGTCTTCCAGACATCGATCATGATCATCGAGGGCAGCTGCCACGCCGGGTCGGAGAGGAAGGGGATCTCGCCGTTGCCCAGGCCAAGGTACCAGAAGACGGTGTTGAAAAACCCCGTGCGGTTCGGCTGCAGCATATAGGCCCACATCTGTGAAGAGACAGCCGTTGGGATCGCCCACGGAATCAGGATGATCGCACGCATGAAGCCGCGCCCTTTGAAGTTGGCGTTGACGATCAGGGCGACGATCATCCCCAACACCAGTTCCAGAAAAACGGTTGCGACGGCAAAGACGATCGTGTCCCAGACGGCGCGGATGAAATTGGGGTCGGTCGCCCCCAGCACATACCGCGTCCCGAAGAGGTCGAACTGTGTGACGGGGCGAAAGCGAATCGGTTCGCGCGGGAGCACTGTGACGGCGCTCTCATATTGCACGGCGCCGGTGTTTGGATCCACAATCGGTCGTCCAGCTTCATCCAGCCTGGGCGGAAGCTGCCGGATTGTCATACTGAGCAGTCTTTGATAGTTCTGAAAACCGACAAACTCAGTAGGCGCCGCGCTGGCGAACACGTTGTTCGTGAAACTGGTGTAAAAGACCGAGAAGAGCGGGTAAATGGCGATCGCCAGCAAAATGATAAATGTCGGCGCTAGCAACCAATAGGCCAACCGCTGTTCTCGTCTGGCCAAATCACTGCCGCCTTGTCTGGCCATAGTCGATGCTCCTTCTCACTAGACTCTGAAGCTGGCGACAATTGCATGGATGTCGATCCCTCACGCGCGCCCTTGGCGTCAGTCCGATGTCGAAGAGGGCGTCGTTTGCCTAAAGGCTCTTACGCACAGATCGACTCGACATGCTTGGCGGTGAGGGAGGGTTCTCGACGCCTTCCGGCGAGGAAAGGCGTCGAGAACGGAACTTTCGTCAGGATCGGTGAACTCGAAACGAATCTCCTACGGTGCGCCCACGGGGAAGCCGAGCAGATCTTGCAGATCCAGCTCGATGGTGGCCACGGCGTCTGCACCGCTCATGCGTCCGGTCAACACCTCAAAGACGTTGGAGAAGAAGATGTTGGACGTCTCGTTGTACTTCGGCGCAGTGGCCGTCGACGGGCGAGCAACTGCGCTGGTGAAGACCGGCAACAATCGCGGCATGAAGGGGCGCTGCTCGGCGATGTCCGGATCGGAGTACAAAGCCACCTTGGTCGGGATCAGTGAAGAGGGGCTGAGCGCCTGGGCCTTCTGCTCCTCCTCCGAGGTCAGCCACAGGGCCAGTTTGACCGCCGCCTCCGGGTTGCGGCTATATTTCGACACGCCGACCTGCCAGCCACCGAGCGTCGCTGCGCTCATGCCGGCCTCCTTGCCAGGCAGTGCAGTGACGTCAAATTTGTCTTTCACTGCGCTGTCCTCACCCTGGCTGAGACCATAGGCGTAGGGCCAGTTGCGCATGAAGGCTGCGTTGCCGCCGTGCCAAACGCGCCGCGATTCTTCCTCCATGAAGCTTGTCACGCCGGGCGGGGTGATCTTGCCGATCCAGCTATAGGCGCGATCCAAAGCCTCGGCGGCTGCCGGGTTGTTGATGGTGATGACTTTGTCCGGGCTGACGATGGTGCCGCCGCCGCTGGAATAGATCCACTCCAGCGCGTCGCAGGTCAGACCTTCATACGGCGCGCCCTGCCACACGAAGCCCCAGAAGTCCTGGTTGCCCTCGGCGCGCTCGCCGTCCTGGATCGTCTGCGCCATCTGCTCCAGCTCGTCCCAGGTCTGCGGCGGGCCATCGAAACCGTACTTCTCCAGCAGGTCGGTGCGATAGTAGAGCAGGCCGCCGTCGGTGAACCAGGGCAGGCCGACCAGGCGCCCATCGACCGTGTTGTTCTGCACGATGGCCGGGAAGTCGCCCGCCACCGCCTCGGCGACGCCCTCGTACTCGTAGAAGTCGATCAGGTGCTCGGCCAGGTCGCCAGGCCAGATCACGTCGATCTGCATGATGTCGATGTCTGCGGACTGCGCCTGGAACGCCTGCAGATAGAGGCCGATGCGGTCGGTCGCCGAGACCGGCCCCTCGATCAGGCGCACCTGGATGTCAGGGTTCGCCGCATTCCAGCGCTCCGCCTGCTGCCGACGGAATTCGAATTCAGCGCCCGGGCCGGGCCCCACCCACGTCAGCGTCACCACGCCTTCCTGTGCAGGCGCCGCCGGCTGCGCTTCGGTCGCTGCAGGCGCTGCGGGGGTGGCTTCCTGGGCAGGCGGGGGTGGAGGCGCCGTCGGCGTAGGCGCCGGTTGCCCAGGGCATGCCGCCAACACCATGGACAGCACGAGGAGCAGACTCCATATGGCTAAAAATCGCCGTTTCATAGTGACATTCTCCTTTTGATGCTAGTTGAGCGAAAAACCTATATTGCTAACCTGGAAATTTCCAGAGGTTAACCGATAAGGAGAGCGACGCCTTTCCAATCCGCTGCAGAACGGCGGCGGCGTTTGAATAGACGACCCTCAAGTTGTCTCGCGCTCGATGACCTGCAGCGGCAGCCGAATGCGGCGACTGCTTCGCGAAGATTCGGAGATCATCGAGAGCAACATTTCTACGGCCAGGCGTCCAGACTCCTCGAGAGACTGAGAAACGGTCGACAGCCCGATGTATTCGGCGAAGTCTGCGTCGTCAAAGCCCAATACGGCGACGTCCTCCGGCGCTCGCATCCCCAACTCTCGCGCCGCCTTGAGCACGCCGAGCGCCAACGTGTCATTGCCTGCAAAGATCGCTGTGGGCGGCTCCGGCTGCTGCAACAGATCGAGCGCCTGTCGCCGCGCTTCCTCATGCGACGCCGTCTGAGGGGCGAAACTGGGCAGGATCGGCGCAATGCCATGCCGCTCCAAGGCCTTTGCAAGCCCGCGAAATCGAAGTGCGCTGGTGCCGATCGCATACCCGGGAAGCTGCCGGTCGCCGCCGACGAAGCCGATGCGCCGATGTCCTTTGGCCAGGAGATATTCGGCTGCAATCTCCCCGCCCTCGACGTTGTCAATTTCCACAGCGGGCAGGCTTGGGTGCGACCCTTCGATGAGCACCGTAGGGAGTCCATGTTTCACCAGACGCGCCGCTTCCTCGTCGCTCAACACCAACGAGATGATCAGGAGCCCATCCAGTCGTCGCGTGATCGGCAGTGTGTGCAAATAGCTGCGCACGTGCTCCGGCGTATCCACGTTGTATACGACCAGCTCGAAACCGGTGTCCAACAATGCGCTTGAAACCCCGCGCAGTCGTTGCGTAAAGGACGGATAATGCATGAAAAAAGGCGCCAACACTCCGATCTGACGATGGATGCGCCGTGCACGCGCCGACGCTTCGGCTTTGGGCACGAATCCGAGCGCGTCGATCGCTTCCTGGATTCGCTGCAGGGTGGCCGGATGCACCGTCTGCGGCGCATTGAGCGCGCGCGAAACCGTAGCGATGCTCACGCCTGCACGCGAGGCGACATCGTAAATTGTTGAAGACATTCAACAAAACGTTTCTGATAAAATCGTATGCCTGGATTTTCTGGGGCGTATGTATTCATGCAATCAACATGAATACTGAAAGAGCTTTCATGAAAGCTCTTTCATGGCCAACAGTGTAGCATACTTTTTTGCAGGTGTCAACCTGGAATTTTCTGGTTTGGATGAGGATTTCGTTCGGAAGAGCTTGTGAAATCAGGTTGCACAATAGGTGAGTTGTGAAATCGAGCTGCGCCAATTGCGCAGCGAGGGTCATTCATCAGCAGGGGAGCGCCCTCACGAAAGGAGACGTCCGTCGCTGAGATGGAGCACGCGATCGGCGTAAGCGTCGACCAGCACGTCATGGGTGGCCATGAGCAGCGTGATGCGGCGCTCGTTCACCAGGGCGCGAAAGAGGGAGAGCACGCTGTGCGCCGTTTTGGTGTCGAGGTTGGCGGTGGGTTCGTCGGCGATCAGCAGGCGAGGAGAGTGCGCCAGCGCGCGGGCGACTGCCACGCGCTGCTGTTGACCGCCGGAAAGTTCGTAGGGGCGGTGGTCCTTCCATTTTAAAAGGCCGACCATTTCCAACGCCTCGAGCGTCGCTTTTCGCCGTTCGGCAGGGGCGACGCCTTTGAGTCTGAGCGCAAGCTCCACGTTCTCGTACGCCGACAGGATAGGCAGAAGCCCTAACGACTGAAAAATGAAGCCGATCTCCTGCTTTCTCCACGCCGTGCGCCGGCGCTCCGACCAGACGCCGATCTCATTGCCAAAGACGCGCACGCTGCCTGCCGTCGGCTGATCTAGGCCGCCGATGCAGTTGAGCAGCGTCGTCTTGCCGCTGCCGGAGCGCCCCTTGACGGCGACAAACTGGCCGGCCTGGACGGTGAGCGTCACCCCGTCGAGTGCACGCACCGTCTGATGATCGCGACGGTAGACGCGTTCCAGGTCAATCGTTTCCACCGCCAGGGTTGTGGCTGTCGGCGAAGTCGTCGAGGCGCTTGGCTGGAGCATTGCATCCTTCATTTCTGCACTACGCTTTCTTGCCGCGGCGTCCAAACAAGTTCAACCATCGTCTGGATTTCTCAGGCAGAAGTTCTTCCGTGTGGGCCGTTGGCGTTTCCACGAATTCGGCTTCCTCAACGCGGCGAATCAAGATGCCTTCTGGGGTCAGCTCCAGCCGCGCTCTTCTGCCGATATTGTGCTGTTCCAAATACTCGGGCGGAATGTGCAGACGTCCATTTTTATCCAGCACAACCAGCTCTTCGTAGTGTTCGTGTGCGTGGGCGTCCTCGTCCGGTTGGCCCTCATCGGCGAGCCAATCCGCCGTCTGCGGACGGATCTGTCGGACCGTTTCGCTGGCCAACATGCCGTCGCGGATCGCCACCACGCGGTCCACCTGTCGCGCCACGCCGGGATCGTGGCTGACGATGACGATGGTGACGCCCATCTCCTCGCGCAGACGACGAAAGGTGTCGTAGATCAGGGCGGCGGTGGCCGTGTCCACCTCGCCGGTTGGTTCGTCCGCAAGCAAGAGCGGCGGATGGTTGGCGAGGCCGACCGCAATGGCCACGCGCTGCTGTTCCCCGCCGGACAGTTCGGAGAGGCGATGGTGCATGCGCTCGCCCAATCCCACCCGCTCCAACAGCTCCGCCGCGCGCCGGCGATTTCCCCGCACGCGGCCGGCAACGGTCATCGGCAACATGACGTTTTCGATGGCGTTCAGGTAGGGGATCAGGTTGCGCGTGCTCTGTTGCCAGACGAAGCCCACGCGCTCGCGACGATAGCGGTTGAGTTGGGCGTCCGACATGCGCAGCAGGTCCTGCCCATCCACCAACACGCGGCCGGCGGAGGGACGATCCAACCCGCCGAGGATGTTCATCAGCGTGGTCTTTCCGCTCCCGCTGGCGCCGACGATGGCGATCAATTCGCCCTTTTCGACGCGCAGGTTAAGCTCGCGCAAGGCGACTTGCTCCAACCCGGCGATCTTGTAGATTTTGACAAGCCCATCGCACAAAATGAACGGTTCAGCCAAGATGTCTCCCTTCTTCAGCCGACGTCGGACGAAGCGCAGTGGGGCGCTTGCCGCGGCTCATCCCACGTCTACACCGTCTCGCCAAGCTTAATCGCCTGGAACACCTTCATGCGCAGTAAGAGCGCGATCAGGATGACGAATGCGGCCAGGAACAGCGCGCCGAAGAGCGCATACAGCCGCGTGACCGCCGGCCATGCAATCTCCACCGTGAAAGGCGGAATGTTGGCGGTGGGGCCGCTTCCGATCTGGAAATAAGGAATAAAGAGATCGCTGATAAGGGCGCCGATGGCGCTGCCGGCGCCTAAACCCAGCAGGATCAAGAACGCCAGTTCGCAGATCAGAAAGACGGAAAGTTGCCCGATCGAAAGCCCGATGGCGCGCAAGGTGCCGAGCTCGATGAAGCGCCGCCGGAACGAGAAAACGGCGTACAGCAGAAATCCCAACACCGTCAACAGGGCGGAAGCGAGAAAGCCGACCGAAAGCACGCCAAACAGCCCCTGTCGTTCCGGACGACGCAGCTCCTCGGCGATGCGCACCGGCGCCGCCTGGTAGTTGAGCACGGTGATGCCATATTGACGCAGATCTTGCACCATCTGTTCAAAGTCGGTTGCAGGCGCAGTCTTCACCCATACGTCGTAGGGATACTCCCCGCCGAGCTGCTCGAAGATCCACTCCAGGTTAGCGATGAAGAGCGGCTTGCCCTCCGCCAGTGGGCTGTACCAGGTGGGAAAGTAGCGAAAGTCTCCCACAATGCGCATCGGGAAGCTGGTGTTGCCGCCGGCGGCGCGCAGCCGCACCTGCACGGCGTCGCCGACGCGCAGCCCTTGCTGGCGCATGAAGGAGCGCTCCATCAGGACGCCGTCCGAGGCGATGGCAAGCGAGTTCATCAACGCGCCGAGGCTGGCGGAGGCGAAGTCGTTGCGCCAGTACGCCGCCTTAGGAAAATCGATGCGGTCAATGCCGATCATGGTGAAAGGCTGCCAGCGATCCTGCACCTGAATCGAGCCCTCGAATCTGCCCACGCGCGCAGCCGCTTCGATCTCCTTGACGTTCAGATGCTCATCGACCGGGATGAAGACCCACTCCGGCCCTGGGATTTGCGAGATGGCGCTGCCGGTCGTTGCGCTCTGTCCGGAGGTTGTCTCGGTGGATTGATTTCCGGTTGGGGCGCCCATGTTGGCGAATGGATTTTCCCCTGTGTTCGGCGTGGCGCCGAGCTCCACCAAACGGGCGTCTGCGCCGATGGCGTAGTAGCTTTGGTCGTAGAGATGATCGTCCAGCGTCTGCGCCAGCGAGGCCGTGAAGACCGCCAGGCTAAGCGTCCACATCAACAACACCAGCGGCGTGCTATAGAGTCCTGGCTCTCGCGCCAGATAGCGCGTGGCCAGCAAAAAGCCGACGCCGTTGAAGCGCGCCGCAATCCAGGCCAGCAGGGCCATCGCCAGCGGCAACAGCCGCAGGATCAACAACGTCAACGCCAGCGCCACCAGCGCGGGCAACAGAATTAACAGCGGATTTTCAAACACGTCTCCGGAGGCGGCGCCGGTGGGCGATACGATGGCGCCCTGTTGTTGCACCAGGTAGACGCCATAGCCGGCGGGGATCAGGAGCAATAGATCGAGCCAGGCGCGTTGCCACCATGGTTTGGAGACCGTGCGCGCCAGCTCCTGTTTATAGCTGACGATCGTGTGGCGCGCCGCGCCGATCGACGGCAAGACTTGCGCCAGCAACGCCACGCCGACCGCCAACAGGCCGAATTGCACAGGCGTGCTCGTCATCTGCACGCGCAGTGCGCTGTCCAGCGAAAAATTGAGGAACGAACGCGTGGCGCCGAAAATTTGCGCCATTGCCATGCTCAGGGGCGTCGCCACGGCCAAAGCCGCAAGCCCGAGCAACGCAGCTTCCAGCACTGCAACGACGGCGACCTGGATCGGCGTCGCCCCGCGGCTGCGCAACACTGCGATCTCGTTGCGCTGACGGCTGACGGCGAGACCCACGACCAGCCCGATGAACGCCAACAGCAGCGCCACGATGGGAAGGCTGAACGCGTACAGGAGCACGGTGAGCGTGCGCGCAGAGGACTGATATTTGCGCAGGGCGTCGTACGGGGAGATCTCCAGCCGCGTATTGGGAAGCAGCGTCGCGGCGCGCAAGGTGATCTGGTCGATGCGCGCCGCCAGGGAGGTGGCGTTGCTGGCGTTGACGTCGGAGCCATCCACCACCCAGTGCCAGGCGATCAGCGCCACCTCGTCGTCGAGCAAAGAGGCGATGCGCCCTTCAAAGGTGGCGGGAGGAACCATGAGCTGGGTGTCGAAGGCGCGAGGGCGATAGAACCAGAAATCCTCCTCCGAGTCGCGCGGGGCCCAGACGCCGCTGACGCGCACCGGGATTTGGACGGTGCGCACGCCGGCGCCGCTCTCGATGTTGCGGAAGGTCATGAACGGCTCGCCCACCTGCATGCCCAACCGTTCCGCCAGCACCTCGCTGACCGCCACTTCGATCGGTTCGGATGGATCGGCGCTGGCGGGCTGCGGCGGCCCCCCTTCGCGCCAGACGACGTGCTCTGCAAAGTGTTGCAGCGCGCCAAAGCTCACCCATTCCAGCGGCTCCTGTGCACTGGCGTAGCTCTGGCTCGTGTCTGCAGGGAAGAGGCGAAAGTTGTCCGTTTTGACATAACGCGTGATGCGTTTTACAGGCAAATCAAGCTGTTCGGTCGCTGGGCCGGAGAGATAGGCGTCGACGGGGGCGATCTCCTCCCAATCTTTGACGCCGTAAATGGAGCCGATGTTGCGAAACAGGAAGGTGAACGCGCTGCGGTCGTCTCTGACGCTTTGCCCGGCTTTCGCAAGCTCTTCCTGAAGCACGCGAAAATAGACTGCATCCGCATACAGGGGGATGCTCATGATCAGGGTGGTCGCCGCCACCAGGCCGACCAGGGTGGCGAGCGCCAGCCACCGTTGCGCTGCAAGCCGGCGTAGTGCGATGATGAGAGCCGCCCAAAGACGAAACAGAAAATTCATGGTGGAAACTCAGCTGGCTGTGGAGAGATGCAATTTACGGACCAACGACGATTTGGCCTTCTTCCAGACCTTCGACAATCTCGACGCGATCCTGCGCCTCTACGCCGATGCGCACATCGACGCGGCGCTGCACGTCGCCGTCCTGCACCACGGCGAAAAGCCGCCCGCTGAAGTTGCGGATCGCCTGGGGCGGGAGCCAGAGGACGTTCTCCGCCCGCTCCACCTCCGCCGTGACGCGCACAAGATCTCCCAGCGCGTAGCCTCCCACATCTTGAGATTCCTCGATGGTGATGCGCGTGCTTTTATCCTTCTCCTCAATGGTTTGCCCGCTGCCCCCGCTGCCATAGGGATAAGGAAGCCGTCGGATCACGCCGTGCAGGGTTTGTCCTGGCCGTGAGGAGAGCACGAAGGTGACAGGCATCCCCTCGGCCAGAAATTGAAGCTGATTGCTCAGCAGGTCGGCGCTGATCTCCAGCACACTGGCGTCCGCCACGGAAGCGACCGGCGCGTATCCGTTCACAGCCATGCCGGGCGTCAAAGAGATGGAAAGGAGGATGCCGTCGAAGGGAGCGATGATCTGCGCCTCGGCGATCTCCTGTTTCAGCTTTTCCACTGCATAGCGGGCGCGCTGCACGTCGTTTTCCAGCAATGGGCTGACGCCTGCGCTCAGGCGCTCTACTTCAATTTGAGCCAGCTCGACGTCCTTTTCCAGCGCCGCCACCTGCGCTCTGGGGATGGTGCGGTCGCGCTCCGCCCCCTGCAGCAAGATTTGCGCTCGCTCCAGCCGCGCCTGCGCCTCGCGGCGGTCCAGCTCCAGATTGCGCAAGGCTTCTTCCAGCGTCACCTGGGCGCGCTCCAGCTCCAGCTCGGCCGCCGTCAGTTCCCGCTCGAGCGCCTCGATTTCATATTCTGCAATGACGTCGCCGGCCTTCACGAAATCGTTGCGCTTGAAGAAGACGGAGCGGATGCGTCCGTCTTTGCGAAAGAAAAGCGCCTCTTCTCGCATCGGCGAGATGCGCCCAGAGAAGGTCATGGTCTTGATCACGTCGCCGCGCTGCACGCGATAGGTGGGCTTGAGGGCAATGGCAGCCGTTGGGATCGGGGTGGGCGTAGGTTCGGCTGCGCTCTGCTCGGTGCGCGTCGTCGGCATCAAGGCGCAGCCGGCAAGGAGCATGGCGGCGACAAACAAAGAAAGCGTCTTTTCTTGCAACACCTTCACGCTTCGTCCTTTCAGGGTGGAAACGTCAACACACGCAGTCCGAAATCGACGATAAACAGGGAGCGCGTCTAAACCGCAGGCGCTGAAAGAAAATTATAGCTGAAGAGGGTCGTAATCTTACAAATTAAAAGGAAAGAGAATTTGAAGGAAATGAATTCGCTCTGAAAGCTGCGAGCCTGACAAGAGGGTGCAGGCTCGCAGCGAGGAGTTGCTCGGTTACGTCCAGCGGGGCCGCGCTTCGTAGGCGGCGATGGCTTCTTCCTTGGAGAGCAGATAGCCCAGATCGTCGACGCCCTCGAGCAGGCAGAGCTTGCGGAACGGATCGATGGCGAAGCTGTGCTGTTGGCCGTCGGGCAATGTGACCGTCTGGCTGCGCAGGTCGATGTGGAGCAGCGTCTCCGGCTCTTCCTCCACCAGGTCCCAGAGCAGGTTGACCACCTCTTCGGGCAGCACGATCGGCAGCAGCCCGTTCTTCAGGCTGTTGTTGTAGAAGATGTCGGCGAAGCCCGGCGAGATGACGCAGCGGAAGCCGTAGTCCGTGAGCGCCCAGACGGCGTGCTCGCGGCTCGACCCGCTGCCGAAGTTGCGTCCGGCGATCAGAATCTGCGCGCCCTGATACTCGGGCTTGTTGAGGACGAAGTCCGGCTTCGGCGTGCCGTCGGGATTGTATCGAATCCAGGAGAACAGCCCCTTGCCCATCCCCTCCTTGGTGACCGCGGTCAGGTATTGGGCCGGGATGATCTGGTCGGTGTCCACATTTTCCATGCGCAGCGGCGCAGCCGTCGATGTCAAGGTCGTAAAGGGTTGCATATGATGAATTCCTCAATCAGTTCAGCATTTCGCGCACGTCCACCACGCGGCCTTTCACCGCCGCCGCCGCCGCCATGATCGGACTCATGAGCAGGCTGCGCGCGCCTGGGCCCTGGCGTCCCTGGAAGTTGCGGTTGCTGGTGCTGGCGACATATTTGCCGGCGCCGGCTTTGTCTTCATTCATGGCCAGACACATGCTGCAGCCGGCTCCGCGCCATTCAAAGCCCGCCTCGATGAAGATGCGATCGAGGCCTTCCGCCTCCGCCTGCGCCTTGACGCTCTTGGAGCCGGGCACGACGATGCCCCAGACGTGATCGGCGATCTTCTTGCCCTTGACGATGGCGGCGGCCTCGCGCAGGTCTTCGATGCGGCTGTTGGTGCAGGAGCCGATGAAGACGATGTCCACCGGCTGGCCTTCCATCGGCTGGCCGGGCTTCAGCCCCATGTACTCCAGCGCGCTGATCAGGCTGCGGCGTTCGGCCGGGTCTTCCAGCTCCTCCGGGTAGGGGATGCGGCCGGTGATCGGCACGCCCTGGCCAGGGTTGGTGCCGTAGGTGACCATCGGTTGCAGCTCGCTGGCGTCCAGCTTCAGCTCGCGGTCGAAGACGGCGTCCTCATCGGTGGCCAGCGTCCTCCAGTAGGCCACGGCGCGCTCCCATTCCTCGCCTTTGGGGGCGTAGGGACGGCCTTTGATGTACTCGAAGGTCGTCTCGTCCGGCGCGATCATGCCGGCGCGTGCGCCGCCTTCGATGCTCATGTTGCAGATGGTCATGCGGTTGGCCATGCTCAGCTTGCGGATGGCGCTGCCGCGATACTCGAAGACGTAGCCTGCGCCGCCGCCGGCGCCGTTCTTGGCGATGATCGCCAGAATGATGTCTTTCGCCGTGACGCCCTTGCCCAGCTCGCCGTCGACGGTGATCGCCATGGTCTTGGGCTTTTTCTGGAGCAGGCACTGCGTGGCGAGCACATGGCCCACCTCGCTGGTGCCGATGCCGAAGGCGAGCGCGCCGAAGGCGCCATGCGTGCTCGTGTGGCTGTCGCCGCACACGATCGTCATCCCCGGCTGCGTGACGCCCATCTCCGGCCCGACCACGTGGACGATGCCCTGCACCGGGCCGTCGATGTCCCACAGGGTGATGCCGAAGTCCTTGCAGTTCTGGCGCAGGGTGCGCACCTGCGTGGCGGCGTCGGAGGGCCACAGCTCGATGTCCACGCTGCGGGTTGGGATGGCGTGATCCATGGTGGCGAAGGTCTTGTCGGGGCGGCGCACCTTCAGCCCGCGCTCGCGCAGCATGGCGAACGCCTGCGGCGAGGTGACCTCGTGGATCAGATGTGCATCGATGTACAATACAGCGGGCGCTCCTTCATCCTGTGCAACGACGTGAGCGTCCCAAACTTTTTCAAAGAGCGTCTTTCCCATTCGGCTTCTCCACTGCCTTCAGATTTCTAAGTTACTCTTATTATCCTGAAATCGAATCAATGCTTCAACTTCTTTAATGACCACAGGTAGATTGGGTCTTACAAAGCTCATTTCTGGCGCTGGAATTCGATTGTGTTTTATATCCGGCGGCACATGTTTATGATGAGGATGCGTGCTTTGCAATGTCGGTTCGTGTGGATGAGGTTGTGAGTCATACCAAAAAAGTTTTTCGCCATGACGCCACACTTCATATCCATACCAGTCGATCTGAGCTGGCAATCTGTCATAAACGATTCGCTCGCGCACTACAATCCGGTACCCATCCGCAAAATGTAACTCGCCTGCAACTCGCGCTAAAGTGGCGCCTTGTCGAACAAAGGTAAGTGTAGATCGCGCGATAGACTGGAAAGACTCGGCAATCGAGTAAATGAAAAATTCATAGTCAGCATCGGAGCGCAGCGGATTGTCTATCATGCGGGGGCTACGTGTATAAGTCCATGCAAACTATTGTGCGACTGTTGCTTTCGTTGGATCTCATTTCGGTACTCGGCTTGGCGACGTAGCCAGAGCTTATACACGCTGGCCCATTCACCAAAGTCTAACACCCAGGCATCATCCTCTGGCTCTTCGCCAGCCACGTAGGCTGCGTACATGGTTTCTGAACGCACGCCGTATTTTCTCTCGAATTCTAGCAGTTGTTGTTCCAGTGCATGTATGTCAGCGATCAGACTCTGCAGATCCATAGAGCCTCCTTATTTTTCTCTTTCAACAGCATCGTTCAACAGCATCGTTGTGAACCGAATGCTATGTCGGCGTTTCGTCCATCCAACCTGCAAGAATGCTTCTTCTTTACGTCTGGTCTCGTCATCTTGAACTCGGTCGCCTTCACGCCTTCACCGTCTCTTCTTCTTCCTCGCTCTCCGCAGAACCTTCGGTCGCCGCCTCGATCTGCACGACGTTGTCCTTGGGCATGATGTGCCAGAAGAAGAGGCGCTGCGCCTCCCAGTCGTTGAGCAGCATCTGCGCCAGCGGCGAGCCGGTCTTCTCCCAGTGCTCGACGATCAGCGACTTGAGATATTTCTCATAGGCGTCTCCCTGCAAGCGGGAGATGTTGATCAACTCTTTATTATACCGCCGCTCGAAGGTTTCGTTCACGTCGTAGACGAACGCCTGGCCTCCGGTCATGCCTGCGCCGAAGTTGCGCCCCGTCTCGCCGAGGACGACCACGCAGCCGCCGGTCATGTATTCGCAGCAGTGTTCGCCTGCGCCTTCGACCACGGCGATGGCGCCGCTGTTGCGCACCGCAAAGCGTTCGCCCGCAATGCCGGCGGCGAAGAGTCTGCCGCCGGTGGCGCCGTAGAGCGCCGTGTTGCCGAGGATGACGTTCTGATGCGGCGTGAAGCGCGCCTCCTCTGAAGGGCGAATCACGATTTCACCGCCGCCCAGGCCCTTGCCGACATAGTCGTTGGCTGCGCCGCGCAGGTGAAGCGACAGCCCGCGAATGGCGAAGGCGCCGAAGCTCTGCCCGGCCGTGCCCTCGAAATCGATGCGAATCTGTCCGTCCGGCAGGCCGGCGTCGCCGTAGCGCAGCGCAAGCTGGCCGGAGAGCGCCGCGCCGACCGTGCGGTCGGTGTTGCGGATCTTATGCGCCAGATGGATCGGCGCATCGGGGTTGGCCTGCAGGCTGGCAAGCACCTGCTCCATGATGCGGTCGCTCAGCGTCGGGTCCGGCGGGGCGACTTCATTGCGCGGCAGGACGTTGCGCCGCGCCGTGCCGACGTCCGGCACATAGAGCAGCGGCGACAGGTCCAGGAAGCCCGCCTCGCGACCGTGCACGACCTGCACCAGATATTCAGGGTGGCCCACCACCTCATCCAGGCTGCGGAAGCCGAGGTCGGCCAGAATCTGGCGCACATCCTCGGCGATGGCGGTCATAAAGTTCATCACCATCTCGGGCGTGCCGGTGAACTTCTTGCGCAGCTCCGGGTCCTGCGTGGCGACGCCGACCGGACAGGTGTTTTTGTGACAGACGCGCGCCATGATGCAGCCTTCGGCGATCATGGCGCTGGTGCCGAAGCTCACCTCGTCCGCGCCGAGCATGGCCGCCATCACCACGTCGCGCCCGGTGGCGAGGCCGCCGTCGGTGCGCAGGGTGACGCGCGTGCGCAGGCCGTTGGCGAGCAGCACCTGGTGCGTCTCCGCCAGGCCGATCTCCCAAGGCAGCCCGGCGTTCTTGATGCTGCTGAGCGGGCTGGCGCCGGTGCCGCCTGATGCGCCGGAGATGTGAATCACGTCGGCCAGACCTTTGGCCACGCCTGCGGCGATGGTGCCGACGCCCATTTCCGCCACCAGCTTGACGCTGATCTTGGCGTTGGGATTGATCGCTTTTAGGTCCCAAATGAGCTGCGCCAGGTCTTCGATCGAATAGATGTCATGGTGCGGCGGCGGGCTGATCAGCGCCACGCCCGGCGTGCTGTGGCGCAGGACGGCGATCTCCACCGTCACCTTGTGGCCGGGAAGCTGGCCACCTTCGCCCGGCTTGGAGCCTTGCGCCATTTTGATCTGCAGCTCATCGGCGCTCATGAGGTATTCGGGCGTGACGCCGAAGCGACCGGACGCCACCTGCTTGATGCGGCTGGCGCGCTCGGTGAAATAACGCTCCTTGGCTTCGCCGCCTTCGCCGCTGTTGCTCATGCCGCCCAAGCGGTTCATGGCGATGGCGAGCGTCTCGTGCGCCTCGGCGCTGAGCGCGCCGTGGCTCATGGCGGCGGTGGAGAAGCGGCGCAAGATGCGCTCGACCGGTTCAACCTGTGTGACCGGAATCGACGGCCGAATGCGGCGGAAGTCGAGCAGATGCCGCGGAGCCAGCTTCATGCTGTTGATCAGGTCGGCGTATCGGCGATAGTTGGCGGGAATGTCCTCCGGCTTTTTGGGCCGGGCGACCTGGGTGAGCGCATGCACGACCTGCGGGCTCCACTCGTGCAGCTCGCCTCCGCGGCGCGCTTTGTACAGGCCCCATGTCACCAACTTGACCGCCTGGCTGAGGTCGCTGTTGGGATAGCCGTACTGATGCCAGGCGAGCACATCCTCCGCCACGCTGGCGAAGCCGATGCCGCCCAGGAGACTTGGCGTGTCGACGAAGGCCACATCCAGCAGTTCCTGACCGATGCCGATCGCCTCGAAAATCTGGGCGCCGCAGTAGGCGTCGATGGTGCTGATGCCCATCTTGCTCATCACTTTGAGCAGCCCTTTGTCGATGGCCTTGATGAAGTTCTTGCGCGCCTGTTCGACCGTCAGATTGCCGGTCTTGCGGCCTTCATGCACCAATTCCTCGATCGTCTCATAGGCCAGGTAGGGATAGACGGCGTTGGCGCCGTAGCCGATCAGACAGGCGAAGTGATGCACCTCGCGCGGCTCGCCGCTGACGCTGACCAGGCTGGCGCGCATGCGCAGCCCCTGGCGAATCAGATGATGATGCACTGCGCCGATGGCCAGGAGCGATGGAATCGGCAGCGTATGCACGTCGGCTTTCTCGTCGCTGATGAAAAGGATGCGAGCGCCGTTGCGCACCGCCTCTTCGGCGTCGCGGCAGAGCTTTTCGACCGCAGCGCGCAGGGCGGCGCCTGCTTGCTCCGGCGTCACCTCTTCGCCGGAAGGCGCCTGCCAGACTGCATCCACCGTGGCGGTGGCGAACTCCGGCATGGTTTGCATGCGCAGCGCCGCCATCTGCTCCGGCGAGAGGATCGGCGACGAGAGTGCGATCAGGCGCACGGCTTCGGGCGTCTCCGAAAGCAGGTTGGCGCGCTTGCCGAGCAACATGCGCAGGCTCATGACCAACTCTTCGCGCAGTGGGTCGATCGGCGGGTTGGTGACTTCGGCGAAGCGCTGTTTGAAGTAGTGGAAGAGCGGTCGCGGCAGCTTGCTCATCGCCGCCGGCGGCGTGTCGTCGCCCATGGCGCCGACCGGCTCCTGCCCGGTGGTGATCATCGGCCGCAGGATGACGATCATCTCTTCCGAGGTGTAGCCAAAGCTGGCCTGGCGATTCGAGAGCGGCGCCCGCTGTGCATGCGACGCTTGCCCGTCTTGCCCGGCGAGAGCGTGGCCGTTTACGCCTGCAAGCTGCCCATTGCCTTCGACAACCTCTTTGACCTTCTTGGTCAGGTCGTCCAGATGCACCAGATTCTCTTTGATCCAGCGGTCATAGGGCCGCCGCGCGGCGAATTTCTGGGTGATCTCTTCATCGTCCATGATCACCCCGCGCGCGGTGTCCACGCAGAAGATTTGACCGGGGCCGATGCGACCTTTGCGGATCACGCGGCTTTCATCGTAGGCCACGGAGCCGACTTCGCTGGCGCTGATGACGATGCCGTTGTCGAGGATGACGTAGCGCGCCGGTCGCAGCCCGTTGCGGTCCATCGCCGTGCCGACGATGCGGCCATCGGTGTAGGTGAGCGCCGCCGGACCGTCCCATGGCTCCATGAGCGCGCTGTGATATTCGTAAAAGGCCCGCCGCTCCGGCGTGACCTCGCCCTCAGGCAGCCGCTCCCAGGCTTCGGGAACCATCATCATGATGGCGTGGCGAATGTCGCGGCCGCTGCGCACGAGCAGCTCGAGCACGTTGTCGAACTTGCCGCTGTCGCTGCTGTCCTTGGCGATGATCGGACGCAGTTGTTCGGCCGGTTTCTCCCAGTAAGGGCTTTCCAGGTCAGCCTCTCTGGCGCGCATCCAGTTTTCGTTGCCCTGCAGCGTGTTGATTTCGCCGTTGTGACAGACGAGGCGGAACGGCTGCGCCCTCTCCCAGGTGGGGAAGGTGTTTGTGCTGTAGCGCTGATGGAAAACAGCGATGGCCGTCTTGTATTCAGGATCGCTCAGGTCCGGGTAAAAGTGGGCCAGCTCATTGGCCAGCACCAGCCCCTTGTAGACGATCGTGCGACTGCTGAAGCTGGCGATATAGAGGCGTTGGATGCCGCGCTCCTTCGCCGCGTTGATGATGCGTTTGCGGGCGATGTACAACAGACGCTCAAATGCATCGCCGGCCTCACAGGCTTCGTCGGTGCGACGCACCAGCACCTGCCCCAGCCAGGGGCGGCTGTACAGCGCGCGCTGGCCCAGTGCAGACTCGATCACGGGCACGGAGCGGAACGCAAGCACTTCCAGCTTCATCTCCCTGAGCACTTCCTGGATCAGATCGCGCGCCCTCGCCCGGTCTTCGCCGTTGCCCTTGTTGAGGAAGAGCTGACCCACCGCCAGGTCGCCCTGCGGAGGCGGCTCCATGCCGATGCGCCGCAGCTCGCGGGCAAAGAACTCGTACGGCAGTTGGGTCAAGACGCCGGCGCCGTCGCCCGTCTTGCGGTCGTCGGCGACGGCCCCGCGGTGGGCGTGATTGCACAGCGCCTCCAGCGCCATTTCCAGGATGCGGTGGCTGCGTTTGCCCTCGACGTGGGCCACAAAGCCGATGCCGCAGGCGTCATGCTCGAAGCGCGGATGATAGAGGCCCTGAGGGGCCGGAAGAGACCATTGAGATTGTGTGTTCGGGTGCATAGTCGTTCCTCTCATCGTCGACAATTCGCTTGCGTTCTTGCTAATTGTTTCGTGTGCATCGGCGCTCATGCATCGATGGCGCCTCTTGACGCAATTTCTGGTTCAGGAGTGGGCGTCCTGTCCCAAAATCTGTCGTCGGCGACGAGAAACCTTCTGCTTTGAAGGATAGAGTGCGGAACATGTTGAACAGAACATTCACCGCGTTGAGCCAATAACTATAGCACTGAAGGTGTTGCAGCGCAAAATGGGCCATTATTGTAGAGAGGAATCGTTTTCGGGAGGCGCCGCCTTCAGCGCCCACAGCTGCCTCGTCAGCTCGGCGTGGCCGATATGCCTGCTCATGTGCTCGAAGGCGTGCTGGATGTCGTAACGGGCGGTCAGAACGCGTCCCGGCTCGAGCGGGTGGGGGCGGCTCGCCTCCAGGTCTTGCGGAGAGAGACCGTCGAGAAATTGATGAACATAGAGCTGCATGCGTCGGGCGCGGGCAAGCAAATAGGCGGGGTCATGGTTCGCCGGGCCGAACTCCTCGCCGCCTTCGTCGCCGTCCACGGCGCTCCAGTCCAGGCGTCCCATCATCCACTCGGCGCGGCGCAGCAGGTAGTAGGTTGAGGAGATGGCGTGAGCGATCAGCCAGCCCAGGCTGCCTGCAGGGCCGCGCCAGGGGCTATGCTCGAAAGGCTTCCAGAGCAGCGCCTCGGCCGGCAAGTCCTCGAGCAGCAGCTCGATGTCATTCACCATCGCGTCAAACATGCGGCGGTAGGTGGCGAGTTCTGATGTCGGCGTCATAGGCTTCTCGGTTACAAGGTGCGAATTCGGGGCCTCGGCTGAAGCGCTTCAAGTGCATCCTTCAATCGAGCGATGTGCGGTTCATACCCCGTCAACAGTTCGGGCAGCGGCCAGATGCGCAGGTTGCTGTCAAGGAGTTGGAAGGCGGCGCGTGCGACGCCGGCCATCAGCGTCAGGGCGAACTCCAAATCGTCGCGGCTGCGCTCGCAGACGTGCGCCCGAAAACTTTGCATTGCCTGCGCCGCTTCGACGGCAAGGTCGGCCATGGCGCGCGGTCCTTCGCATAGCAATGCGTAGCCTGTCAGCGGCTCCCCGCGCTCCTCCAACGCCACGAACTCTAGAATCGCCTCGGCGTCGGCGTCGGCCAGACGCAGAAACTCCTGGCGGATGCGTTTCATCGTCTGTTGCATGGATTCGGCTGCAGCGTCCTGGGCGTCTGTCGGTTGTTGGCTGCGCGTGGCGTTGGCCGTCGCCTGGGCGAGCGCTGCGGCCAGCGCGCCGCTGAGGCCGATGGCGCCGCCCGCCTGGCAATGGTCGTGCTCGCCGATGCGTTCGACGGCTTGAAAAACCGGACTGACGGAAAGCTGGGTTTGAGAAAGCATGCCTGTTCTCGCTGTTCTGAAAGTTTGTGCAGATAGTATAGAGCAGGGCCGGATCGGCGTCAATCCAAGGAGGCGGCGACGGATTCGGAAACGGATTCAGAGGGAGCGGAGGACGTGCATCGCCCGATTCCTCGGCGAACCTTGCAATAAGCTTACATAAAAAGTGATTGACTTGCCGGACATTTCGTTTTACACTACAAAAAACTGCCCTTTCTGATCGAATGTGGATGGCGTACACCCGACGCGCCTGAAGCGGTTGCCCGTGGAATCGGGTGAGGAGCATGCATGCCCCTTTCGACGCAGTGGCCTCACCATCCGAGCAAGTTGAGCGAACTCATTGACCATGAGACGCTGGCCGTTATTGTCTCCGGCGCCTGCGCCCGGTTGGGGCGCGCGCTCACCGTGCTCGACTACGACAAAGACAGCGGCGCCATTGCGCGCATCGATCCCCTGGACACTCGACAGAATTTCGAGCCATTTTGCCGTTTGCTGCGCACTGAGACGCGCGTGCGCGGCGGCAATGCTGCCTGTGAACGCTGCGACGCACAGCGCGCCCAACAGGTGGTCAAGCAGATCGGCGGCCACCGGTGCGGTAAGGTGGAAGCGTATTCATGCCACATGGGGTTGACCGACTTTTCGCAGGTGTTATGCGTGGACGATGCGCCGGTCGGGGTGCTGTTGGCGGGTCAATTTGCAGCGGCTGAACAAAAGGACGTAGTGCGGCGAAGGGTGCGTCGGATTGCGGCGGGCGAACATCGGGACATTGCATTGCTCGATCCAGCCGTTGGCGAGGAGCTGCTCCATCGGGCGTCGCAGATCAAGGCGCCTGAGGTGGATTTCGCCGAGCGCTTTCGTCGCGAGGTTGAGAACCTTCAGGCGATTGCGACGGCGCACTATCGTCAGCAGAAGACGGAATACGAGGCGTGCTTTTTGGATCGGCTTCGCAGCGCGCGGCGTTTTTCGACGGCCGTCACGTTGCAGCCGATCCGCAGCAGCGCCAGGCAATTGCTGCAAATTGTGCAAGAACATTGCGGCGCGCGCTATCTGCTGTTGTTTTGCAACGTCGGCGAGAAAGACACCGTGCTCACGCCGCTGGCGCAGGTTGGTCTTGCCGGTGAGCAGGACGGAAATCTTCCCGGCCTGCCTCACTTCAACTGGACCAAAGCCGGGCTGCCAAGACATGAAAGCGAAGAAGGATGCTGGCGTCTCGCAGCCGGCGCTCCGGAGCTGACTCGCGGGGTGCGCGGGGACAACGCAAGCGCGCTGCGCGATGCGGCGTGCGCCGTTGCGCTGCTCCTGGGCGACGCTTTCCGCATGGTGATGCTCTTCGGCCCCTTTGAACGCCCGGTGAATCCCGAACGAGAGCAAGGATTTTTGTTCGAGGTGAGCCGCATCATCGGCTGGAGCGTCTTTGTGCAGTTGCAGTCCCTGCGGCTGTATGAGGAGCGCGAGCGCCTGATCGCTACGACGCAACTTCTCCAACATCGCTTCAAGACGGCCCTGACGCCCATCGCGACCCACATCGGTCGCGCCAAGATGCAACTGACCAATCGTCAGTACGACGCGTCTTTGCGCCCGATCATCGAGCAGATGAAGGCGGCGCATGAACTCAGCCTGCAGCTGGGGCGCACCGTGCGCGACACCGTGCGTTCGGCGGTGGTGATGATCGAACGGGATGACCTGAAGTTCGACCTCTATCCTCTCTCGGTGCTGGTCGCCAACTGCGCCGAAGGCTTCGTTCCTCGCGCCGAGGAGCGTTCCCGTGAGCTGATTGTTGATCCCAGCGTCGAGCTGCTCCCCTACGCGGAGGTGGACATCGCCCGGCTGACGATCGCCATCAGCAATTTGCTCGACAACGCCGTGAAGTATTCGTTCCCGACCACGCGCATCCAGGTCAAGGCGCTGCTGGACACTGCAGAACAGCGTCACGCCGCCATCGTCGTGCAGGACCTGGGCGATCCGATTCCACCGGACAAGATGGAGGCGATCTTCGAGCGTGGGCGTCGCGCGTTGGTCGAGGCCAAGATGGGCAAGATTCCCGGCACGGGCTACGGCCTGTGGGAGGCGCGCGCCATCATCGAGGCGCACGGGGGAACCCTTGTCGCTCGCTCGGTTGAAACCGGCGTCTACATGCGCCAGGGCCGCGCCTATCGGGTCAGTTTTCTGGTGAGGATTCCGCTGCGGCAGGAGCGAGAGTGAAAGCGAGGGGAGAGGCGTTTGCTGCGAGGAAGGCGATGCAGAAGCGAATTTTACTGTTCGACGACGACTACGAAAGCATGAAGCCGCTGGCGGAGGCGCTGGAGGAGCAGGGATATGAGGTGGTGCTCTCCGCTGCGCAGGAGATCCCCAGACGGCTGGGCCAGGAGCGCTTCGACCTGTTGATTGTGGACATAATGATCCATCCTCAGAGTCCAGGGGTGGATGATAGAAGCGTCGTGCGCAACGTGCACTATTCCGGCGTCAACTGGCAGGAGACCGGCAAGGAATTTTTGATCAAGCTGCGCCGCGGCGAATATGAAGGCGTCAACGGTTCGGGCACACCGCGCACGGCGCCAGTGGTGATGCTTTCCGCAACCGCCGATCCTGACGAGCACTATGAGGCCCAGGCGGTTTTTGAGAAACCTTTTGATATCGAAGAGGTGATCGAGAAGGTCTGCGCGCTCACGCGAGGGTGAGTTGATGACCCCGGACGACCCTGATTTTTTAAGCGAGTTGCAACGGAACGCCCGCAAGTATCAGAAGCTGGTGGTGGCTTTACGCCACACGCAGGAAATTTCTCGGCAAATCGAGCACTCCTCTGTTTTCACCATCGCTGAAATTCTTTCGCGTCTTTTGCCCCACTATGTGACCGCCTTTGAAGCGCAGCGCGGTTTTGTGGCGCGACGACCCGTATTCAACGCGCAGGGGCAGCCCTTTGAGGTCGTCGCCGTCGAGCCTGCCCAGCCCAGCATGCCCGAGATCGCTCTCTCCGACCGTCTGGAGGAGATGGTCAACGCCGGCGGCTCTCGCATCCTGAATACAGGAGGGGGTGACGGCGTCGTTCCCGAACTGCGCGCCTTTGACGCCCGCTCGGCGCTGCTGGCCTCCTTCCGCGCGTTGGATCACGTCTATCTGGTCGGCTTGCTCGACAAGGTGGGAGCTGAGCAGTATCCCTTTCTGATGGGCGATCGCCGCGTGCTGGAAAGCCTGTTGAGTCTGCTGGCGATGGGCGTGCGCAGCGTCGAACGACGCCAGCGCGAGCTGGCCATTATTCAGGAGATCAGCGAGCAGATCGTCGCCGGTGAAGGCGTTGGAAAGACCAACAACTCCATTTGGTTGAAAATTGCGCAGGGCGCAGGCGAGGTGAGCGGCGCGCAAATCGTCGGCGTCTATGCATACAACGAAGCGCAGAAGCGACTCGAACCACGCTGCGCCTGGGATCACGAACGCAAGACGACCATCGGCGGCGGCGCTCCGTTGCCTCTGGACGGCCGCAGCTTAAACGCCGCTGCGGCGCGCGCGTCGCAGCCGATCTACCTGCCCGATGTCTCGGCAAGCGAAGAGATCTTTCTGGCGACCGCAGCGGAGACGGGCGTGCGCTCCGCTTACTGCACCCCCCTCTTCAGCCGGGGGAAGCTGGTCGGCACGCTGTACGTGGGCAGCAAATGTCTCAACGGCGTCGGCGAACCTCAGCGCGAGGCGATCGACCGGCTTGCCCCGCATGCCGCCGTTGCGCTGCATAACGCCCAGTTGCTGGAGCAGCTGCAGCAGCTGCATGAGATCGACGACGACGTCATCGAAATCCAGCAGGCCATCGCCGATGTCTTGCAGGAGGAAAAACAGAATCAGCAACTCGAGGCGGTGCTGGCGCGCTTCTTTCCCAAGCAGAGCGACTTTTTCATCGCCGGCTACGACGACGCAACGGGGAGGATTCACCTGCGCATCGTCCATGAAAAAGGCGTCCGCGTCGATCATCTGGAGCAGCACCCCCTCTATCATCCCCGTCGCATCGGGGAGCGCCGCGGCCTGCTCGAGTACATGTTCGAGCGCAACCTTCCGGTGCTCGACGTGCGCAACTTTCCAGAATGGTCGGGCGCCTCTGAAATTGAGGAGGGATTCAGAAGCGGCATGCAGTGCTGCTTAATCAAGCCGCTGGAATACGGAGGCAGATTGACCGGCTGGATCGGCTTTCGCAATTTTACGCGTCCAGAGAGCTTCAGCGACTACCATCGCACGCTGCTCGAAAAAATTGCTCCGCACGTGGCGATCGTGCAACACAACGCTCGCCTTTATGAGCAGCGCATCCGCGAGCTGAAGGCGGTGAGCGAGTTTCAGACTCGCATCACCCGTCTCAGCGAGACGGAGAAGGAGGAGATCGACAGCGTCGCCGAGGAGGTGCGACGCACGCTGCGCGAGCTGGGGCTGCACACCGGGGATTTCTACATCGCCCTCTACGATGAAAGCCGGAGCCTGGTGAGCGTGCCCGTCTGTTACGAGCGCGACCGCGCACTCTCAAGAGACGAGCGCGAACAGCGTCCGGCGTACTGTACGCGACCGCTCGCAAAGCGCAATGGTCTCGCCGAATGGGTGCTGCGCCACAACCGGCCTGTGTTCGCTCCCGACCGCGCAGCCATCGAACAATGGCGCCTTCAGGGAGTCGCCGACCTGCCGGAGACGACCTGCTGTTGGCTGGGCGCGCCGATGCGCGTGCGCAACAGACCGGTCGGCGTCCTGGCGCTGCGCAGTTTTGTCGAAGAGAACGCTTTCACCGAGGCGCATCTGCCGTTGTTGCAGACGATCGCCGACCAGGCGGCGATCACGATCGAGAACGCGCGGCTTTTCCAGAGCCGGCGCAAGCAGCAAGAAGCTCTGCTGCGCGCCAGCCAAGCGATTGCAGCCGGCGGCGATGATCCGGATAGCGTGCTGCGCATTATCCTGGAGCAGGCGGTGCGCGTCACCGACGGCTATCTTGGCATGTTTTATCTGGTCGATGGCAATCAGATGAAACTGCACAGCGTTTATCCTCAGAGCGAAGAGGAGCGCATCCGTCGCAGATTTGAAACCATCCCTCTTAGCCAACCCGGCGTCATGGCGCTGGCCGTGCGTGAAAGGCGGGCGGTGCTGGAAACCGACGTCGCCAATGCCAGAGAGTATCTGGATGTCTCCGACGGCGTCACGCGCTCCGAGTTGGCGGTCGTCCTGTTCCGCAAGGGAAGGCGCACAGGCGAAGTCATGGGTGTGCTCAACGTCGAGCACCCAGAGGTGGGCGGCTTGAACGCCGGTCATCGCAGCCTGTTGATTTCGCTGGCGCAACTGGCGGTTTCCGCCCTCCAGAACGCCGAAAAGATCGCCGATCGGCGTCGTCTGCACACCATCGCCGTGATGGGCGCCTACAGCGCAGACGTGATCCACGACGTGAAACAGGAAATCAGCACCATTCGCTGGGCTGTGGATCGTTTGCGCCGTCGAAGAGATTTGCCTGCAGACGCGCTGGATGACCTGCGCGAGATTGACCTGGCAGCTGAACGCATGAGCTTGCCCGACCTCTCGTCCGCTGAGCGTTCGTTGTCTCCAGACAAGCCGTCGACGCATCGCTCGTTGCTGGACGACGTCGTCGCCGATGAAGTCCGCGTCTTCCGTCAAAAGACGGAAAAGGATCGTAAGATCGCGATCGACTTCGAGTTGGATCTGCATTGCGGGGACGCCTCCGTATCCATCCATGAAAGCTGGCTGCGCCGCATGCTCCGCCATTATCTGAGCAATGCTCTGAAACATGTGACCCCGAATCGCAAACCGTATATCGTCGTGCGCACAGCGCGAGACAAAGATACGGCCACCGTTTTCGTCAAAGACAACGGCAGCGGCGTCCGTCGCGAAATTCTTCCTCGCCTGTTTAGTTGGGAGATCGATCACGGCGACGAGCCGCCCGGGCGCGGCCTGTTGCTTGTGCGGCTCATCGCCGAAGCGCATAAAGGCGACGCATGGTGTGAACACAGTGAGCCCGGCAAGGGAGCCTGCTTTGCTTTTTCGTTGCCGGTGGCGGCTGACGTCCAGGACAAGGTCGTCGGAGGGTGACCGCCTGGAAAGAGCGTTGAATTGAACCCCTGGTCGCTGTCTGAGAAGGAGGATCCAATGCCTGAAGTTGCAAGCCATGGAAAAACCCTCGAAACCTCTTTCTCACAGGCGCGCCTTTTAATTGTAGACAATCGAGGGCAGACGCGTCGCGATTTGCTCCGCGCTTTCGAGGCTGAAGGATATAGCGTGGTCGTCGCCGAGGGCGCCGGCGATGCATTGCGCAAAGACGCGCTGCGCCTTGCCCAAAAGACGCGGCCGCACGTCATCATCGTCGATCTGCGCCTCGACGACGACCATGACACGAGCGATATTTCAGGGCTGGAGCTGCTGCGTCGGCTGCGCAGCCTGGGGAAAAACGTCGGACTGATCGTTTATTCCGGCTACCTCAATCCGACTGTAGATCGCGCTATCGCTGAGTGCGGCGCCAGGTGGGTGAATAAAGATGACTCGCCGGATGTGCTTAGAAACGAAGTGGAAAAGTTAGCGACCCAGTCCTGCGCGGCAAGAAGACGTCTCCAGGTGTTTTGGCAGCCCAAGCTATGGAGCCGGGAGCGGACAGTGCGCCGACTTTTCCGGCGATGGGCGCCGACTTCCTTGCTCGATGATCTGATCGCACAGCTTTTTGAAGACAGGCGTCGCGTGTGGGTGTACCCGATCGAAGGGAAGCTGACTTCATCGGCCATGCCGGCGTCGCGAGGGCGTTCTCTGGTGCTGCGAGCACGCATTCATCAGGGAAAAGCCCAGAAAGTGGTGAAAATTGCCAAAGCCCATCGCGTTGCGCATGAATCAAAGAATTACAAGAAATACATCGCCTCTCGTGCGCTAGGGCAGTTCCATACTCGGCTTGAGACGACCGCCTTCTTTTGGGATGCGGGTGCTTCCGTCTACAGTTTTCTTGGCGAAGGCGATGTGAAACATCTGCAGGCATTTCGGAGCTTTTACGCCGCCGAGCAAGACATCGATCGCCTGCTGAAGCCGATTCGTTTTTGGCGAGACCTGTGGAGACAGGCTTTTCCAAGATTTACAACGACCACTTGCACGATTTTTGAAGCGTATGACAAACTTCTCGGGCTAAACAAGCAGCTTGCCAGGCTACGCGAGCATCCGGTGGGCTTGTCGGCTGAGCCACCCCAGCTTTTGCAAAGAATCCATGACAGGATGAATGAATTGTCCAACTGGAGGGGAGCGCGGTGGATTGTTCATGGCGATTTTCACGCCGACAATCTGTTTACGGACGGCGATCATCTCTGGCTCATTGATTTTGAGCGCACCGGCCCGGGCCCCGCATATGCTGACTTTTGCGAGCTGGAGATCGATGTGGTGACGCGGCTGCTGCCATCCACCGTTTCCTCTCAAGATTTTTTGACGCTGACGCAATCCCTGATAGATTTCGACGCCGCCGATGAGCCGCCGGGGTTGAGCTGGGAAGCGGATAAAGCGCTAAAGTTCGTGCGCGCACTGCGCAAACTGGCCTTTGAAACAACGAATCGTCAGAACCAACTGCCCGATTATCTGTGGGGATTGCTCTGTGACGCCCTGTTCGTCGCCGGGATGCGACCGCGTGCGCGCGGTTTGCAGGAGCAGATGATCCAACGCGAGCGCGCATGGCTGTATGCATCGGCGCTCTCGGCGCAGATCGACGCCGTCCAGCCAGCCGGACGACGCTGAAAATGGATGAAGAGAGCTATGACTCTAATTCATGAGCGTTATCCGCCCACCTATCGGCAAGAAATTGTGCAGCAGGTGTTTCGGGTGACCCAGGAAGGCCGCTCGATGTGCCTGGTGGGGCTTGCCGGCGTGGGCAAGTCCAACCTGCTCACTTTTCTGGAGCATCCAGAGGTTCAGGTTCTCTATTCCGAATTCATCGACAAAAGGACACACATCGTTCGCGTTCCGTGTGAAAAAGATACAGATTCTCCGGAGAGCGTCTATCGCTCCTTATTATCTGCACTTGCGCGCAGCCTGGACCTTCCCCATCTCGACAGCCGAGGCGGCGTTGAGTTCGATGCGCTGCGCAATACACTCGATCTGCACTGTAAACGCCGGAATCAACGCATCGTCTTCATCCTCGACGAATTTGAGCAGCTGATCCGAGCGCAGCCGCCCACGCTTTTCGAGGCACTGCGCGTCCTGCGCGATGACCATCGCACCACCGGCAATCTGGCCTATGTGCTGGTCATGCATCGCATGCCGCAGGTGATCGTGGGGCGACAGCCTTTCGCCAAAAGCCGCCTGTTTGAAATCGTGCGCAACGACATCTATGCGCTTGGGCCTTACACGAAAGAAGATGCATACGCCATGATCGATGCCCTATGCACAAAGAGGCGTGTGACGCTTTCGGACCTTGAAAAAGATCGGCTGTACAAACTCAGCGGAGGGCATAGCGGCCTTCTCAAATCCATGTTCATGGCGATGCATCCGCACTTCAGCAACGTTTCAGTTCTCAAGATCCTCAGGCTCGCCGAAACCGATCCTGAGGTTGCAGCGGCGTGCAAACATATCTGGGAGCATCTGCACACCGAGGAACAGTTCGCATTGTCTCGCCTGGTGCGAGGCGCCTCGCTCGACCTGAGCATGGTGGAATTTCTGCAAAGAAGGGGATTGGTGCGACCCGGCTCAGGGGGAGAACTTTTCTCCGAGGTGTTTCAGGAGTTTGTCAAGGGGATCGAGATGGGGTAGAGGCGTGCAGCCTTTATTTGCAAAAGAGGAGATAATCATGACGGAAATTATCACCCTGATCCTGTTGCTCATAATCGTGCTGCTTGTCGTCGTCTGGTTGATGAAAAGCTTTAAAACCGTGCCCGAAGGCTATGTCGCAATCACAAACTGGATGGACCGTTATGCACGCATCCTCGAACCGGGGCCTCATCTGTTGATGCCATTTGAGGAGGAAAAGGCGCAGATCAAAGTGCGGCAGAGTGAAGGAAAGCTTGCCGTGCCCAACGTGTTCACCCACGGCGGGCTGCCGGTCGTCGTCAATTTGCGGTACACTTACCGGCTCGATCCGAGGCGAATGCACCGCGATGAGCTGTACTACCTTGAGGATGAACGCCGAGAACAACAGGTCAATATTTTTAAACAAATTTTTCAAGAGGTCATTGCAGAGCTCGCCCCTTCGGCGGAGCAATCGGCGCAAAAATCTGCGCCGCAGAATCCACAAGGGGGTGGAGGCGCCGACAAGGGAACTACGCCGAGCCGTGTAGACGTTGCAGGGTTGTTCAGCCCCTTCGTCGGTCGACAGGGAATCGAACTGAAACGGCGTGTTGAGGAAAGGGCGCGTACGATGTTGGCGGAGCATGGCGTCATGCTTGCGACGAACGCGCCCTTTGTGATTTACGGACTGCAACTGCCCGATGTGATCGTCGAAGCCTACATGGACTTGATCGCCAGCGACTTCAACAGCACCGCCATGTCGGACTTCATCGCAAGGGTGCGCAACGCCACCAATATGTCCGAGGCGGGTCTCGTTCAACTGCTCAACGTGATTCAGAACCCGTCAGCAGATCTGCGCGCGATCTTTGCCAGCGGCTTCGTACAGCCCGAAATGCATATCCAAGATGGAAAGCCTGGCGTTCGCCAGCGAGTTCCCGACGCCCCAACGCAAAGAGAGCCCGACAAGACGCATAAAATGTCATCGGATGAGACCGGTCAACCGAAATCGACTCCGTCTCCGCTCGACCTGAGCGCAATGCACGATCTGCCGTTGACGGAAGAAGTGATGCGCACGTTAAAGTCTCCGTAACGTCAAACCCTCGCAGGTCCGCTGCTGGCTGACCATACACCCTCGGCTGACTTTTGTGTTTTTTGTTATCTGGGTACAATGCTCGCCACTAAATCGCTGCGAAAACATTGAAGCCGTCTAAATGTGTCCGGTCAGTTTCACGACGATATCGGTCGATTGGTGAGCGATCTGCGCTGTCTACAATGGGTGCGGGAGAATATGCCGGAATTGCGTGACGATCCGGTGTTTTGGGGGTGACGTGCCATGATTCCGCTGCCTTCGTCATCCGTCTTACCCGTCTCTGCGCTGGCAGCCAGTTTCGATGAAGTCACTAACTCCTATAAGTTCTACTGGTTCCTGGCGATACTAGAGCAGGTGCGTGAGACGCAGACGCGTATCATCCCTCTCGATATACTGCTGGCACGGATGGTTGCCAGCGTCTGGCACCCTACCAACTACTTTCGCCTGTCGTTCGGCAAGCAGGATCGTCTGGGGAGTATAGCGGCACGGTTGGGGGAGCAGGCTGGCTTGCCGATGGACATCCCTCGCAATCGTGTCATCACAACTGCGCTGGCGCATCTATCGCAATTGGATGATGTCGGACGGGAGATCCTTTCTTTGGCGAATTTCGTCCCCTATCGTTTTCTGCGTCCTTTTTTTGCCTCAACTCTCCGGGGCGCAAGAGATTGGGAAGTCAATCGTCGCATCAAAACGCTGGCTGAGAACGCCTTCCACGATTCACAAACCCCCTGCCTGTACCGTTTCGTGAACCTCCCCCAACCAGGCATCGAGATTCACCCAGATTGGTTTTCATATCTTCAACAACACCTGACGATTTTAGCAGGCTTCTGCCTGTGGCATTTGGTCAACTATCTGCAGAAAAATAATCCCAACGTCCCCAACATTGCCGGGAAATTGTTTGAGCCACAAGAACGCGATTTGCGACGGGCCCGCACATTTTGGAACATCGTTCTGGACCAAGTGGCGCATGTGACCTGCATCTACTCCGGTCAGCCTTTGCAGAAGGGCGATTTCTCACTCGACCACTTCTTGCCCTGGCGTTTTGTGGCGCATGATTTGCTCTGGAATCTTCTGCCCACGTCTAAGACGGTCAATTCATCCAAAAGTGACAACTTGCCTGATGCCGGATTATATTTCGATCCATTTGCCGAATTGCAATATCAAGCTGTTCGGGTAGTCGTCCGTACGCCGCAAGCGACTAGACTGCTTGAAGATTACGTTTTGTTATTCAAAGTTAGCGCTATCGCCGACCTTCAAACGATGGCGTTTTCCACCTTCCGCAATATCCTTTATCAGTCGATCGCCCCTCAAATCCAGATTGCCGCCAACATGGGCTTTGCGACCGGTTGGAGATATGCCTCATGAACCTGGTGTTTCGTTCGCCTCAAAACCCGAACAGCCATCTTACGGTCAAGGAACGCTCGGAAGCCTCTTTCCCTGTTCGGTATTTGTGGCGATCAGGTCTGATTCGTGGACGTGTGCTTGATTTCGGCAGTGGATTGGGCCAAGATGTGGCCTTCTTGCGCCAAAAAGGGGTCGATGTCAGTGGCTACGACCCTCATTATGCTCCTGACTTGCCACAGGGTCGATTCGACACCATTCTGTGCCTCTATGTCCTGAATGTTCTACTTCCAGAGGAACAAGCCCATGTCCTGATGGCTGTTTCTGAACTGTTGGCCCCCACAGGACGTGCTTATTTTGCCGTGCGACGTGACATTCAGCGTGACGGCTTCCGTACGCATGTGAAGCATGGCGTAAGCGTCTATCAGTGCAATGTCAAACTCCCTTACTTGAGCATCCTGCGCACCGAGCACTGCGAAATCTATGAATACCGCCCTTATAACCGGATGCCACATCCCGACGCTGCGACCTGTCCCTTTTGCGCACCCGAAGCAGAAAGAGAACTGATAACTGAGTCAGCCACCACTTTTGCTATTTTCGACAAGTATCCTGTGTCACCTGGTCACGCCCTGATCATACCCAAGAAGCACATCGCGAATTACTTTGACCTCTCGACACATGTCAAAACTGCCTGTTGGCTCATGGCGGATAGAGTGCAGCAGTTACTCATCGAACGTTTTCATCCTGATGGCTTCAATGTGGGGATCAATGTCGGCGCAACTGCCGGACAGACAGTGCCACATGTGCATATCCACCTCATACCGCGCTACTCCGGCGATGCAGAGGACCCAACTGGCGGCGTGCGTCATGTCATTCCAGGCAAGGGGAATTATCGGAAAATGGGATAGGCCAGAGACTTTGCAGACGACAGCTACATTAAAGTCTCCATAACCTCACGCCTGAACCGGTCGCCTTTTGATCATCACGCCGCGCGCTGGCGCAAAGAGATAGCACACCAGAAAAATCACGCCCGCCATCGTCGCCATCGACCCGGCGATCGAGGCGTCCAACGCGTAGGCGAGCCAGTAGCCGCTCACGGCGGAAAGGACGCCGATGGCGGCGGCGTAGATTAACATGTGCGACAGCCGATCCGCCAGCAGATAGGCGGCGGCGGGCGGCGCAATCATGAAGGCCACCACCAACACCGAACCGACCGCATCGAAGGCGCCGACCGCCGTGACGGAGACAAGCGTCATAAAGGCGTAGTGGAGGACGCCGGGCGCAAAGCCCAACGCCGCTGCAAGCGCCGGGTCGAAGGTCGCCAGCTTGAGCTCCTTGTAAAAAATCGCAATGAACAAGAGGTTGAGCGCAAGGATGCCGCCGCTGACGTACAGCCCTGCAGGGCCTGCGTCCACCCCGAAAATCTGGATGCGGTTGAAAGGCGCAAACGCCAGCTCGCCGAGCAACACTGCATCGACATCCAGATGAACGTTGCCGGCGAAGCGCGTGATCAGGAGGATGGCGATGCTGAAGAGGGCGGGAAAGACCAGCCCAATGGCGGCGTCTTCGCGCACAAGCTGGGTGCGGGTGAGCAGCTCCACCAGGCTGACGGTGAGGACGCCCATCAACGCCGCGCCCGCGATCAGGAGCGGCGAGGTCAGGCTCTTGGTTAGAAAAAACGCCAGCACGATCCCCAGCAGCACGGTGTGGCTGATGGCGTCGCTCATCATCGCCATGCGGCGCAGGACGAGAAAGACGCCCGGCAGCGCACACGCCGTCGCCACCAGCGCGGCGATCACCTGAATTTCAATTTGTGCAAGCGACATACGCTGCTCCTTTGCCTCTTCCTTGTCGCCTGGCAAGCCTGGCGAGGCGCGGCGCAGCCAGACGACCACTCTCTTCCTTTTTTGCGCCCTTGCGTTGAATCCATGTTCAAGGCTGTAGATGCGCCGTGCGAACTCGTCGCTGATTTCTCAAGTCGCGCAGCCGTCTCCAGACCACCCCTCGCGCAGGCGCGAAGAGCAGCGAGACCAGCACAAGAGCGCTGATGCACAACACGATCACCGGCCCGGTCGGTGTCTTTTCCATGGCGCTGCTGATCAGGGCGCCGCTCACGCCGGCCAGAGCGCCGAACAGGCCGCTGAGCCCCACCATCGTTTCCAGCCGATTCGTCCATTGACGCGCAGCCGCCGCCGGCGCCACCAGCATCGCCGACATCAACACCACGCCCACCGTCTGCAGCCCGATGACGATGGCGACCACCAACAGGGTCGTCAGCAGGATGTCGAGCGTCCGCACAGGATACCCGAGCGACGCAGCGTAGTCGGCGTCGAAGGTGAGCAACTTGAACTCCTTCCAGAAGAGCAGCGTGGTTCCCAGCGCCAGGGCGCCCACCGTCGCCATCGCAATCACGTCGCTCTGCAAAAGCGTGGCGGCCTGACCGAAGAGAAATTTATCCAGCCCCGCCTGCCTGGCGTCGGACAGCTTTTGTGCGAAGGTCAACAGCATCAGGCCAAAGCCGAAGAAGACGGAGAGCACCAGGCCGAGCGCGCTGTCGTCCTTGATGCGCGTCGTGCGGGTGATGGCTGCAATGCTGAGCGTCGCCGCCCACCCCGCCGCCAGCGCGCCGAGCAGAAAGACCACAGGCTCCCGGCTGCGCGTGAGCAAAAAGGCGATCACGATCCCCGGCAGCGCAGCGTGTGAAATGGCGTCGCCGAGCAGGCTCTGTCGGCGCAGCACTGCAAACGCGCCGAGCGCACCGCTGACGACGCCCAGGATCGCCGCGCCGAGCGCCACCGTGCGCAGGGTGTAATCAAAGAACAGGTTGTGAAAGAGCTGTCCGATATCCATCTTGAATCTCTCCGACGCCGTTGCCGTTCAAAAAGGCGATCTTGCCGCCATAGGTTGCGCGCAGGTTTGGCTCGGTGAAGACTTCGCGCACCGGTCCACAGGCGATGCGACGCACGTTGAGCATCATCACCCAGTCGAAATACTCAGGAACCGTCTGCAGGTCGTGGTGCACGACGAGCACGGTCTTCCCCTGCGAACGCAGCTCCTGCAGCAGCCGCACGATCGCCCGCTCCGTCGTGGCGTCGACGCCCTGAAACGGCTCGTCCATGAGGTAGACTTCTGCGTTCTGAACCAGCGCGCGGGCGAGAAAGACGCGCTGTTGCTGACCGCCCGAGAGTTGCCCGATCTGGCGTTCGGCGAAATCCACCATCCCCACTTTGTCCAACGCCTCCAGCGCAGCGCGACGTTCGGCGGCGCCGGGCCGCTTGAGCCAGCCCAACGCGCCATAACGCCCCATCATGACGACGTCCAGCACGCTGGTGGGAAAATCCCAGTCGACGCTGCTGCGTTGCGGCACATATGCCACCAGATGGCGCTGCTTCAGGTAAGGCTTGCCGTAGATCAGCGCCTGGCCGGCCAGCGGTCGCACCAACCCCAGGATCGCCTTGATCAACGTGGTCTTGCCGGCGCCGTTCGGGCCGACGATCGCCATCAGCGCGCCCGACGGCGCCTGCATGTCCACACTCCACAGCACCGGTTTGTCTTTGTAGGCTACGGTCAGGTCGCGAACCTCAACGGCTGTTGTTGTCATGACTTTCCTCCAGTAAAGCGCTGACGATCGTGTCGATGTTGTGTTTCACCATGCCAATGTACGTCCCTTCCGGAGTTCCTTCGCTGCCCATGGCGTCGGAAAAGAGTGCGCCGCCGAGCCGGACGTCGAAACCCTGCGCTTGCACTGCGGCCTGCACCGCCTCGATGTTGCGCTGCGGCACAGAGGTCTCCACAAAAATCGCAGGGATGCGCCGCTCGACGATGAAGGCAGCCAGGTTTTGCACGTCGGCGGCGCCCGGCTGCGCCTCGGTGCTGATGCCTTGCAGCCCGCGCACTTCAAACCCATAGGCGCGGCCGAAGTAGTGGAAGGCGTCGTGCGCCGTGATGAGGACGCGCTTTTCGGGGGGCACCTTCGCCGCCTGGCTCAACACATATTGATGGAGCGCTTTCAGCTCCTGCAAGTACGCCGCTGCATTGGCCTTGTATTCGTCGGCGTGGTTTGGATCGACGGCGATGAGCGCCTCCTTCACTCGCTCCACCGCCTGCATCCACAAGGTGACGTCGAACCAGATGTGGGGATCGTATACATCTGGATAGGTCGGATCGGCGAGCAGGGCGCCGGGGTCAATCCCCTCGGCCACGGCGACCGTTTTGACGCCGAACTCGTTCATTTTCTTGAGCACTTCGCCCAACTGCGCCTCCAGGTGAAGACCGTTGTATAAAATCAGATCGGCCGACTGCAGACGACGCACGTCGCCCTCGCTGGCTTTATAGAGATGCGGGTCGACGCCAGGCCCCATCAGGGCCGTCACCTGCACGCGTTCGCCCCCCACGTTTCTGGCGATGTCGGCGATCATCCCGGTCGTGGTCACGATGTTCACTCTGCCGTCCGAGGCGGCCGTCGGTTGAGCCGTGCATGCACTGAGCGAGAACGCTGCTATCAAGAGCGTCCAGAGAAAACGTTGCATGTTCGCCTCTTCCCTTCCTGTAGTTGTTTCGCTATCGAATCATCAATCGGATCATTTTGCAGGCGCTGCTCGCAGCTGTGCTCTTTCGGTTCATTCACAATCGTTGCTTGTCTCAAGAATCGTTGTCTTGTTCCTCAAATCGAACAAATATCTTTGCCGTAATATTCAGCCCCAACACGTGCGTCTGTTCCCCGGCTCGAATCGTCAAGTTGTTGTCAAAGGGCGAATAATCGATCACATCGATCTGCGCACCTGGCGTCAGCCCCAGCGCCTCGAGATGACGCAGCAGATTCAGGTCGCGCGCCAGCACGCGCAGAATAACGGCGCCCCGGCCTGGGCGCAGCGCCGAAAGCGGCAGCGACTCATCCTCGGGCATGCTCAGGTCGGCGCCGGGGATCAGCTCGCCGTGGGGGTCGCGCGTCGGGTAGCCGAGCGCAGCGTCGATGCGGCGCTCGAATTCCTCTGAGATGACGTGCTCCAGCCGCTCCGCCTCTTCGTGCACTTCGTCCCAGGAATACCCCAGCGATTGCACCAACCAGGCCTCAATCAGGCGATGGTGGCGGATGACCTCCAGCGCCGCCCGGCGACCGGCGGCGGTGAGCACCACCCCTTGGTGCTTCCGGTATTCCACCAGCGGCGGATCTTCCGCAGCCAGCTTCCGGAGCATCCCCGTGACCGAGGCGGGCTTCACCTTCAGGCGCTGCGCCAGCGCGCCGGTGCTGGCGGAAGAGCCATCTTCGGTCAGTTCATAAATGTGTTTCAGATAGTCCTGAACGGACTGGGTGGCGCCGGATTTCTTCATGGTTTTTGTGTTGTGTTTGTTATACACGTATTTTTAGTTATGGCTAAAAATATTTTGTTCTATCTAAATTCGATTGTCAAATTTCATCCCCGACAATTTCTAACGCACGATTCTTTTGAGCCTCCTTGTGTCTTCGCTCCTTTGTGGTTGATCGCTTCGCCCAGACGCTCGCAGCGCCTTCGGCGGTCGGGGAGAGGAGATGAGGAATTCGCCGGCGCTGACGCCGACCGAGTCGCCGGACTGTGCAACAGGGGTTTCTCAGGATATTGCGCGGGGAATTCCTTCCAGGAGCTTGGGGTTTGAAATTTGAACTCGTCGTTGAAAACCATAGAGCGGCGAGACGTCTCGCCGCTCTATGGTCAAAAGGAGCGCTGTTGTACAGGTGAACCGCTAGAGATTATTCTTCCGGCACTGTGGGCAGGTCATTGTCATATTCGGGGAAGCCCGCCACCGGCTCCGTCCACAGCTTGCCGTCGAGATAGTCTTGCAGGTTTTCCGGCGTCACGACGACCGACGGGGTGAGGATGATCTGCGGCACTTCTTCGCCGTTGAAGATCTTCTGCATGGTGTCGATCACGGTCACGCCCATGCGCACCGGGTCAACGCCTAACGTGGCGCTGAATTTGCCTTCGCGCAGCAGGTCAAGCGTAGGCTGGTTGCCGTCGATGCCGACCGCAAAGAAGTCCTTGTTGATTTGCAGGCCCAATTGCTCGGCGGCCAATGCAGCGCCGATCGCCATTTCGTCGCTGTTGCCGTAGAAGACGTCGATGTCTGGGTTGGCCTGCAGGGCGATGGCCGCCACTTCCGAGCCCTTGGTGCGCAGCCATTCCGCCGTCTGCTCGCCGACCACTTCAACGTTCGGGCAGTTCTTGGCAAGGCCGGCCTTGAAGCCGCCCGTGCGTCGATGAGAGAAGATGCTATCGATGCCGAGAAGGATGAAGACTTTGCCTTTCGTCTCTGCAGGCGTGGTGTTGTACTTCTTGGCGATCAGCTCGCAGGTGTACGCGGCCAGCTTCTCGGCGCCGCCCCATTGGTCATAGCCGATGTAGGCGACGACCTCGCCCTCGGCGAAGGGCGTGATGAAGTTGTGCGCCAGGATCGGGATGCCTTTTTCATTGGCCGCCTTCACCGCCGTGATGGCGGAATCGGTGCCGATCGGGTTGATGCTGATGGCCTCAACGCCCTTTTCGAGCAGCTGCTGCACGGTGGTCACGAAAGCCTGGAAGTCGCCTTCGCTCGCCGGCGCCTGCACGTCCAGCGTCCAGCCCAGCTCTTTGCTGCGCGCCGTGGCGCCATCCACCATCGCCACGTGGAAGGGGCTGGTCAAGGCCGGTGGCACAAAGCCGACGTAATGGCCGCCTTCGGCCGGCGCTGCTGCCTCCTCGGCGGCGGGTTGTGTGGCCTCCGCTGGCGCTTCTGCAGCGGGCGCTTGCGCCGCAGGCGCCGGAGCCGGCGCAGCGCAGCCGGAGACAATCATTGCGACAATCAACACGACGCTGAACAGAGAAAGAATGGGTTTGTGTTGCATAGTCCGCTCCTTGCGTTGTTTGAATCAAAATGAACGGTATAGACAGAGGGAATCTCCTCTCTGCGTCAAGGTTGGAAGGGCGACCGATTGCACGCAACAGGGGCGATCTAAGTCGCTCTCAGACTGTGCACCCTTTTTTACGTTCGAGCCCGCCTGAAGCGCAGCCATTTGACGTCTCCCCGGCGAATCACATCGAGCGCCACCGCCAGGACGATGATGGCGCCGATCACGATCTCCTTGGCATTGGAAGGAACGCTCATGTAAACGAGGCCGGCCTCCACGACGCGGATGATGAAGACGCCGATCAGCGTGCCCCAGATGCCGCCGACGCCGCCCGAGAGCGCCGTGCCGCCGATCACCACCGCCGCCACCGAGATCAACGTCATGTTGGTGCCGTTTTGATAGGCGCCGGATTGCAGCCTGGCCATCACCAGAATGCCGCCGATCGCTGCAAGCAGGCCGCTGATGCCGTAAATAAAGACTTTGACCCGGTCTACGTTGATGCCGGAGAGCCTTGTCGCCGTCTCATTGCCGCCGATGGCGTAGGTGTAGCGACCGAATTTGGTGTGTTTTAAGACAATCCAGAGCAAGAAGTAGATGCCCAGCACGATGATGAAGGGCATCGGCACGCGCAGCCCAAACAGATCGACGGTGCTGGTGACAAAGTTGAGGAATGGCCCCTTCTGGATGTTGATGCCCGCCCCGCGCGTCCACACCAGCGAAACGCCTAGCAACATGCTGCGAAAGCCGAGCGTGACGATCAGGGGATTCATGTTCATCCCTGTGATGATCAGCCCCTGAAACATGCCGATCGCCAGGCCTGCAGTGATGGCGATCAGCACCGCCTGCCAGTCGGCGATGCCGAAGGCAATCTGGCCGCCGGCAATATTGGTGCCTGCGATCAGGATGGCCGCTGTGACGCCCGCAAACGAGACCATCGCTTCAACTGATAGATCGATGCCCCCGGTCAAAATGACGAAGGTCTGACCTGCCGCCACAACGCCGATCGCCGCCGCTTCTAACGCCAACAGCATCAGGCTTGTAGGTGAACGAAAAGGCGGGGACAAGATCCAGAGAATCAGGATCAGCAGCAAAAGCACGAGCAGCGGACCGGTCGCCGCCAGCGCGCGCCGCAACGCTTCCATCGCTTCGTTGCGCTCACGGGGAGCAGGAATCGTCGTCTCACTCATGGATGCTTGCCTCAAAAAGTTTCGACTGCTCGATTTCGGAAGCTGCCATGCCTGTCGCCAGCTCCATAATGCGCTCCTGGTTGGCTTCGTCACGGTTCAGGAAACCGGCCACGCGGCCCTCGTGAATGACCATGATGCGGTCGCTCATGCCCAACACTTCGGGAAGCTCGGAGCTGACCATCAGAATGGCGACCCCGCGTCTGGCGAGTTCATTCATCAGACGATAAATCTCCACTTTGGCGCCGACGTCGATGCCGCGCGTCGGCTCATCGAAAATCAACACCTTGGGATGGGTCGCCAGCCATTTCGCCAGCACGATCTTTTGCTGGTTGCCGCCGGAAAGATTCATGACCAACTGCTGTTGGTTGGGCGTTTTGATCGCCAGACTTTGGATGAACCCATTGCTCAGCTCTTGTTCTTTGGCTGCGCTTGTGAAGAGACCGCGCGTCAGGCGGTCGAGCGAAGCGAGCGTTATGTTGTCGCGCACCGACATCAGCAACACCAGCCCTTGCGTCTTGCGGTCTTCCGTCAGGAGGGCAATCCCATGCCGAACCGCATCGCGCGGGTTGCGGATGCGCACCTCTTTCCCTTCGACAAAAATGCGACCGCCGTCGATCGGATCGGCGCCGAAGATGGCGCGCACCAGCTCGGTGCGACCGGCGCCCACCAGCCCGGCGATGCCTAAAATTTCGCCTGCATGGACAGAAAAGCTGATGTCGTGGAGTTTTCCGTCGCGCCGCAAGCCTTCGACGCGCAACATCTCTTTGCCGCGCGGAGCAATTTCTTTGGGGAATTGCTCCGCGAGATCGCGACCCACCATCAGACGAATCAGCTGCTCCACCGTCAGCTCGGATGAAGGCCGGGTGGCGACCTTACGGCCATCGCGCAACACGGTCGTGCGGTCGCTGATGGCGAACGTCTCTTCCAGGTGGTGGCTGATATAGATGATCGCCACCCCTTCGGCCTTGAGCTCGGCGATGATGGCGAACAAGTCTTCAATCTCGCGCACGCTGAGCGCGGAGGTCGGCTCGTCCATGATGATCAGGTCGGCCTTCTGGTGCAGCGCCTTCGCCACCTCCACCATCTGCTGTTGGCCCACGCCAAGGGTGTAGAGCGGCGCGCGCGGGTCAATGTCGAGGTGCAGCTTCGCCAGCAAGCGCCGCGCTTCCTGATGCATCGCCGGCCAATCCAACAGGCCGTTGCGCGTCCATTCGCTGCCCAGAAAGATGTTTTCGGTCACAGAGAGATAGGGAACCTGGTTGAGCTCCTGATAGATGGTGACGATGCCGGCGTCCTGCGCCTGGCGCGGCGTGCGAAAGACGACGGGCTGGCCCTTAAAAATGATTTCGCCCGCGTCGGCCTGATAGACGCCGGAGAGGATTTTCATCAGCGTCGATTTACCGGCGCCGTTCTCGCCGACCAGCGCGTGCACTTCCCCGCGGCGCACGTCAAAGTCCACCGACTTGAGCGCCTGCACGCCTGGAAAGCTCTTGACGATTCCGCGCATTTCCAACAAATTCATAAATTGCTCGATGGGCCAAAGGTCTTATTAAAAGCGGGCGTTGACAAGCCCAGGGATGCGTCGTACAATATTCTTAAAACGTTTTAACGACATTGATTGTAACACAGGTCGATTCCGCTTGTCAATTGCTTGTTTTTCATCTCCCTTCATTGCTCGAAGGTGCGGGTCGACTTGAGCGTTCGATCAACCTGAACATCGGACAAGGATTTTTGAATGGAGCGCAAACATCCTGTGACCATTGTGGACGTCGCCGCCCATGCAGGCGTCTCGGCGGGCACGGTCTCCAACGTCTTGACCGGCAAACGTCCGGTGGCGGAAGCGACGCGCGAGCGCGTCCTGCGCGCCGTGGAGGAGCTGGGGTATCAGCCGAATCTCCTGGCGCGCAGCCTGGTGAACCGCAGCAGCGACACGTTGGGCGTGGTGACGTATGGATTGGAGTTTTACGGCCCCTCGCGCACTCTGGTGGGCATCGAGCGGGCGGCGGCGGAACTGGGATACTCGCTGTTGCTTGACCTGCTGCATGAGCCAGACGTCGCCGACGTCGACGCCGTGCTCGATGAGCTGACGGCGCGACGCGTGGACGGCATCATCTGGGCGGTGCACGAGGTGGGCGACAATCGGGCGTGGATCGATGAGGAGCGGCTGCGCACGCTGCCGCCGATCATTTTTCTGACGATGGCGCCGCGGCCGGGGGCCTCGATCGTCTCCACCGATAACTGCGTTGGCGCCCAGCTGGCGACCCGTCACCTGATCGCTACAGGTCGGCGCACGATCGGTGTCATCACGGGGCCGTTGACGTGGTGGGAGGCCCGGCAGCGATTGGAAGGATGGCGCCGCGCGCTCGACGAGGCCGGCCTGGAAGGCGATGATGCGCTGATCTACGAAGGAAGTTGGTCGGCGGCCTCCGGAGAAGCTGCGCTGGAAGCCCTGTTGCATCGCCGGCCGGACCTCGACGCCGTGTTCGCCTGCAACGACCAAATGGCGCTCGGCGCGCTGCGCTATTGTCACGCCACCGGCCGCCGCGTGCCGGAAGAGGTGTCGGTCGTGGGCTTCGACAACATTCCGGAGTCGGCCTTTTTCTGGCCCGCGCTGACGACCATCCGTCAACATCTTCTCGATTTAGGGCGGGTGGCCGTCGAGGAGCTGCATCGCCGGATTGAACTGCGTCTTCAGGACGCCGAGCCTGAGCCGCCTGCCATGCACTTGTTGCAGCCGGAGCTGATCGTGCGCGAGAGCACTCTGCAGTCGCAGCCGGCGTCGCCGTGAGCCAGGCCACCTCGCTTTTCCCCTTTCTGTGCTTCCTTACATTCCTCAAGACCGTGCGGTTCACCGAGAACGTGCGGCTGGGAGCTGCACCCACCATCATCGCCGACTAGTTTCTCAATATGCTCTATCGATTGCCAGATTCTGCTGCATAATTTGTTTGTTAAATATAATTCGTCGCTAACTGACGAAGCTGAACATGCTTTGTGATACGATATTGTTTGTATAAAGCTCCGTCGGATTAAAAAGCATTCATCCATCCACACAGGAAAGGCGGCTGGCGTTTATGTTGATCCACTCCGCACCGCTGGCTGAGACGGCGGAAGCGCTGCGCAGCGGTGAACTCGATCTCCACGCGTATCTCGATCAAGTCTGCGACCGCATTGAACAAATCGATCCGCAGGTGCTGGCCTTTCTGCCGGAGCCAGATCGCCGCAGACGGCTGCATGCCGCCGCAGATGAGCTGCTCGCCACGTTTCCCAGGCCCGTGGGACGTCCCCTTCTCTTCGGCGTTCCGGTCGGCGTCAAAGACATCATTCACGTCAACGGCTTTGTGACGCGCGCGGGAACCGAGGTTTCGCCGGAGCATTTCGCCGGCGAGGAGGCGATCTGCGTGCGCCGTTTACGCGACGCGGGCGCGCTGATCGCCGGCAAGACGGTGACGACCGAATTCGCCTATTTCGAGCCGGGGCCAACGCGCAACCCACACAACCTCTCACACACGCCCGGCGGTTCGAGCAGCGGCTCGGCCGCAGCGGTGGCCGCCGGAATGGTTCCGCTGGCGCTAGGCACGCAGACGATCGGTTCGGTGATTCGGCCGGCGGCTTTCTGCGGCGCCGTGGGCTTCAAGCCAACTTTGCAACGCATTCCTACGGCGGGCGTCCTCTATTTTTCGCGCACGCTCGACCAGATCGGCCTTTTCACGCAGGACGTGGCGGGCATGGAGGCGGCGGCGTCCGTCCTCTGTGAGGAGTGGGAGGATGTGCAGTTGAGCGAGGACGACATCCCCGTGCTGGGTGTGGCCGATGGCCCCTATCTGCGCCAGGCGTCGCAGGAGGCGTTGGCTGCTTTCAAACAGCAGTTGCAGCGGCTGGAGGCGGAAGGCTACACCGTCTGGCATGTGCCGACGTTGCTTGACATCGAAGCGATCAACCAATGGCATCGCCGTCTGGTCTTCGCTGAGTTCGCTCGCGAACACGCGACGCTGTACGCGCGTTTCGGGCATCTGTACCGCCCGCGCACCGCTGAGATCATCGAGTTGGGAAAGCAAGTGAGCGACGCCGAGCTGAGCGAGCTGCGCAGCCGCTGCATCGAGCTGCGCGACCGCCTGGAAAAACAGATGCAACAGGCGGGCATCGACCTGTGGGTGGCGCCCGCCGCCCCCGGCCCTGCGCCCGCCGGCCTGCAATCGACGGGCGACCCGAACATGAACCTGCCGTGGACGACCGTCGGCTTTCCGGTGTTGACCGTTCCGGCGGGCAAGGTGTACGATCTGCCTGTCGGCTTCCAAATGGCGGCGCGCTTTGGCGACGACGAGCTGTTGCTGGCGTGGGCCAAAGAGATCGAAACGGTGCTCTCCGCATGACAACGCATGTTTTTACACCGACTCGCTACTACAACGTGTTGACCGCCGCGCCGCCTGTCTTGACGGTGGCGCCGGGAGATACGGTGGAAACAACCACCGTCGACGCACATGGGCTGGACGCACAGCGCAATCCGGTGACGCCGCCCGGCAACCCCATGACCGGTCCCTTCTTTGTGCAGGGCGCCGAGCCGGGGGATGCGCTCGTGGTGCGCCTGGAGGCGATTACGCCGAACCGCACGTATGGCTGGAGCAACGCCATGTTGGCGCCCAACGTGGTGGACCCGGATTTCGTTCCAGAGTTGCCGTGGCCACCCAAGGGAGAGCGGCGGCGCAGCTACTGGCAGGTGGACGTGGAGGCGGGCGTCGCCTCGCTCGTTGAGCCGTCCGTCTCCGGGGGGCTAACCCTGCCGCTGGCGCCGATGCTCGGCTGCTTCGGGGTGGCGCCTGCCAACGGCGAGGCGATCTCGACGGCAACCTCCGGCCCGCATGGCGGCAACATGGACTATCGCGGCTTTATTGCCGGTGTGACCGTCTATTTCCCGGTCTTTGCGCCTGGCGCGCTCTTCTTCCTGGGCGACGGTCACGCCCTGCAAGGCGCCGGGGAGATTGCGGGCGCAGGGGTCGAGGTCTCCTGCAACGTGCGTTTCACCCTCGACCTGCAAAAGGGGCGCCGCATCCGCTGGCCGCGCGGGGAGACGACGACGCACATCTTCACCGTCGGCAATGCGCGTCCGCTCGACCAGGCGCTGCAACATGCCACCACGGAGATGGCGCGCTGGCTTCAGGACGAGTATGGCCTGTCTCCACTGCACGCCCAGACGCTGCTCGGCCAGGCGGTGGAGTACGAGGTCGGCAACGTCTTTGATCCGGCGTACACGATGGTTTGCAAGCTGGAAAAGCGCTGGCTGCCGGGATGAGATTGCTGCATGGTGCGCATTCCGTAACGAAACACGCGCCACGCAACACGAAACACGCATCACACAGGAGGACGCCATGACAAACACGATGAAAGCGATCCGAATCCACGAGACGGGCGGGCGCGAGGTGTTGCGCCTGGAGGAAGTCGCCATCCCCGAACCGGGGCCCGGCGAGGCGCGCATCAAGGTCGAATACGCCGGCCTAAACTTCATCGACATTTACCAACGCACCGGCCAATACAAGCTGCCGCTGCCCTTCACGCCGGGGCTGGAGGCGGGCGGCGTCGTCGACGCCGTCGGCGAGGGCGTGCATGAAGTCAAGGTGGGCGATCGCGTAGCCTATTGCATGGTCAACGGCGCCTATGCAGAGTATGCGGTGGTCCCGGCGGCGAAGCTCGTTCCGGCGCCTCCTGCGCTGGGGCTGGATGTGGTCACGGCGTTGATGGTGCAGGGGTTGACAGCGCATTATCTGGCGATCAGCACCTTTCCATTGACGAAAGGACACACGGCGCTGATTCACGCCGCGGCGGGCGGAGCCGGGCGCCTGCTCGTTCAGGTCGCCAAACGCGCCGGCGCCCGCGTGATCGCCACCGTGGGCACGGAGGAGAAGGCTGCTTTGGCGCGCAGCGCCGGCGCCGACGAGGCGATCATTTACACGCAGAGCGACTTCGTGAGCGAGACGAAGCGGTTGACCCACGGCGTCGGCGTCGATGTGGTGTACGACTCGGTGGGGCAGAGCACCTTCTACGGCGGGCTGGACTGCCTGAAGCCGCGCGGGATGATGGTGTTGTGGGGACAGGCGAGCGGGCCGGTGGGGCCCTTCGACCCGCAGATTCTCAATCAGAAAGGCTCGCTCTATCTGACGCGGCCCAGCCTGGGCGCATACGTCGCCACGCGCGAGGAGCTGCTCTGGCGCGCCAACGAGCTCTTTGCGTGGGTGCAGGCCGGCGAGCTCGACGTGCGCATCGACCGCATCTTCCCGCTGGCGGAAGCGGCGGAGGCGCACGCCTACATCGAGAACCGACGGACGATGGGCAAGGTGCTGCTGAAGCCTTAGCGTTTTTGGCGTCGCAAAGCGCCGCCTATGCTAGAATGACGCATGGAGATGTAGGAGCGGTGGATGCCGCTCCTACTTTTTATTGTCCGGTGGAGATCGTCCTTTTGCGCTCCAGAGAAATTTTTGAATCTCCCCGTTCGGCCCCCCTAAGCCGGTGATCTGTCAAGAGCGGACAACACATGACGCTTGTGTCGCAAGTCACAGCGTTTTGTCGCCTGCTGTCTACGATGATCGACAATGGCGCGCCATCAATGTTTACAGATGTGGTTTCGTCATTTTCAGGATATCGCAAGGGGGAGTCTATGGAGGACGAAAAGGCAAAAGGGTCGCGCCCACCGAAACTTCTGCTTAAGTTTCTTAGAGGCTGTCTCAGCATCACGGCGGCGCTGATGGCTGTCATTGCCTTCAGCAGTGTTGTGAATGCCGCGGACCTCACGGTGAATACGCCTAACGATGAATACGATGTAGCGCCAAACGCAACCTGCTCTTTACGCGAGGCGATTCAATCCGCTAACCAAGACAGTGATTTCGGCGGTTGCGTCGCCGTTGGAGCTTATGGAAACGATACAATTCGTTTCGGGCCGGGCATCTCCGTGGTGCAGTTGTCGTTGTCCTCTGGCGTCAACAATGACGACAATTCATTCCTCGATCTGGATATTAACGATCCTTCCTTTCCCAACAGTCTGACAATTTCAGGGCCGCCCGGCAAAGTGACGGTGGAAACCGTCGCCGCCTGGACGGATCGCATCTTTGACATCCCAAGCGGCAGCTCGCCGCAAGGAGATATTTTGCTCGAAAATCTCGTGATTCGAGGGGGGGCGGTCGATTTTACGGCGACTCCCGAGACGGGAATGGTGTGCAGCTTTAGCGGCGGAGGCGTACGGGCGATTGGCTCGAATCGTTCGCTCACGCTGCGAAATGTGAGGCTGCAGGACAACGAGGTGGTGGGCGGCAACGGTGGCGGCGCGTGTGAAAAGTTCAACGGCAATTTTGTGCTTGAAACAAGTGAGGTGCTCAGCAACACAGCCGATGCATCCCCCCTCAGCGGCGGCCAAGGAGGCGGACTATGGTTAGGCGGCGGTCCTTTTCCCAGGACGATCCTCACCAGCACCGTCGCCTATAACCGCTCGGAGGTGGAAGGCGGCGGCGTCGCCAATCTGACGACTCGTGGATTACAGATCGACGACAGTCGGGTGCTCAGCAATGTCGCCGGCTATCTTCAGGTCGGCACAGGCCTGGGCGGCGGCGGGATCTGGAGCGTCTCCGGCTTGAATCTGAACAACACTGACGTGATGAGCAATGTTGTTTTTTATGATCCCTCGACGCCTTCGTTGTGGGTTGCAGGAGGAGGGGGAATTCATCAAGCGACCGGTGCAACCGGTCCGCTGACTATTGCAGGCGGGCAGATTTCATACAACCACGTCCGAGCGATTTTGAATGGCTCGGCGGTCGGCGGAGGCGGCGTCTTAAACGCCGGTTCGGCTGCATCGTTGAACGCCGTCCGCATCGAATTCAACGTTGTCGACACGGCATCGCCGTTAGTCAGTGCGGACGTTTACGGTGGGGGTGTTCTCAACCAACAACAGAAAATGTCTATCGTCAGGGGGACCATCTCTCATAACCGCATCGAGGCTACAAATGCAAGCGGAGGCGGCATTGCGAGCTATGCTCAGATTACGCCTCCGGGAGGCCAGCTTTTCCTGAACAGCGTCACCGTTGCGAACAATTCGGCGAGTGGCACAGGCGGTGGATTGGTTAGCGGCGGCGGCATCAACATTGTGACCTTGGTGGACACCGTGATCGTGGATAGCAGCCTCATTCAGAGCAACACGGTCTCCGGCAGCGGCGCTCTGTTATGGGGCGGCGGCATCCACTCCAACGGCGAAATGACGGTGCTCAACTCTAGCATCGTCGGCAACGTCGGGGGGCAGCGAGGCGGCGGCGTCTTGAACTCGTATCTGTTCCATAGCATCAATGCTACGTTGAGTGGCAACAGCGCTGCGAGCGGCGGCGGACTATATAATTTCAACTCTTTCAACACCACGAGCTACCTGACGCACACGACGATTGCAAACTCGACCGGAGGCGGCCTCCATGTCGAGCCTGGCGCCCCTGTTGAAGTATTGGCGACCTTGTTGGCGAACAACGCAGGGGGGAATTGCACCGGCGCTGCGGTGACTCACAATGGCGCGTCGTTGTCGGACGATGCTTCCTGCACCGGCTTTGCATTCACCAATGTCAATCCGCTGTTGCAGCCGCTGGCTTTGAACGGCGGCGCAACACCCAATCACGCGCTCGGAGCAGGAAGCCCCGCGATCGATCAGGCCGGGGCCTGCAACGGTTATGGCGTCATAAGCGATCAGCGCGGCCTGGCGCGGCCACAGGGCGCAGCTTGCGACATCGGCGCCTTTGAGTTGGAGGAAGCAGACCTCTCTGTTAACAAGACGGTCTTCCCTGCCTCTGTGATGAGCGGAGAAACCATCACCTACACCGTGTTGGTCGTGAACCTGAGCAGCTTTGGCTCCGCCTTGAACATTGTCTTAACCGACACGCTCACAGGCGGTGCAAGCTTCGGCGGCGTCGTAAACGGAGGCGGATTTACTTTGCAGAGCAGCAGCAGCGGCCAGGCAATCTTTACGCTGCCGACGCTTGCAGCCGGCGCAGGAACCACGCTTGTCTTTACGGCGACGGCGCCGACCCTCGCCGGCTCCGTCGTCAACACGGCCACGGTCGCTTCGGGCAACCCTGACCCTGGTTTGGTTAATAACGTTTCCGTCGTGAATACACCGGTCACCCCTGTGGCCAACCTGCAGATCGGCAAGATGCAGAGCTACAATGCCATCTTGACCAACACGGTGGCGTCGGGCGCGACTATCTCCTATACGCTCCTGGTGACCAATACAGGCCCGAGCCCTGCGGCCAGCGTCGTGGTGACCGACGTTCTGCCAACCGGCATGAATTTCATCGGCGCCTCGGGGGCTGGCTGGAGTTGCGGTTTTAGTGCACCGAGCGTAATTTGCTCTGCACCTTCGCTCGCTCTCGGCCCGGCGCCGGCTATCATGATCGAGGCAAGCGCTGCGATCACGGTCGGTCTGACGCTAACGAACACTGCCACGGTCCACTCGGCAACGCATCCGGCCACGCCTGTAACGTCGAACGCAGTGTCGGTGAACGTGGGAGCGGCCAATCATCTCCCCGTGATTTTTAAGCAACCGTAGACGACAGCCGCAGCGGCGACGCAAAAAGGAGGAGCGACAGAGGCGCTCCTCCTTTCGCTTTTTCACTTTACCTGCAAGCCTTTGCCTGCAAGCGCGAAGACGCGTTGCAAACACGGAAGCAGCGTCACCTCCGCTCTATCCGCAAGATTTTCTCCTGCCCCATGCTAAAACCGTTTCACCACCCCATCGTACACCGGCCCGGCGGGCGAGCCGCCGAAGCGTCGTTGTCCATGGCTTGGCCCGCCGGCGGCTCCAGACGAATCCAGCACGGTCGAACCGCCGCCTTCGTCGAAGTGATAGAGGCCGACCGTGTTGGCGTCGGGTGTGAAGGGGGCGTTGGGCGGCGTGAACGCGCCGGTGTAGCGCACGCTGTTCGAGATGCGCACTTCGTCCACCCAGCCGCTGAAGGACGGATAGCTGTTGGGGTCGTAGTCATGTTTCTCCGCTCCGATCACCAGGAAAGGCTCGTTCCACCACTGGTTGTCGGTGATGGGGCGCCCCACGCGGTAGGAGACGTTCCCTGCCGGGCCACTGGGGATGCGACGGTCGAGCGCACCGTTGACGAAGATGCTCATCTCGCCGTTGCTGCGGCGGGTGACGGCGACGTGATGCCATTGGTTGGTCGCCAGCGTCGTTGCGCCGCAGATCGTCTGGCCGCTGGCGCCGTTGTTGACGCCGAAGGCGATGCGTCCGCCGTAGAGTGAAACGCCGAAATCTCCATAGTCCGGCGCGCCGAAGATGTCACGGTCAAAGATGATGTTGCCGCGGATCCAGTTGTCGCCTCCTTCGGTGCAGGCGCCGCTGTTGTTTTCGCCGGGCGCGTAGCGCATCCAGAACTCGATGGTGAAGTCGCCGGCGCCGATGTTGACCGGCAGTGAAGCGCCCACGGTGTTGCTCATGGGAATCTTGACGCGGTCGATGTCGTTCACGCCGTTGCCGTAAAAGCGCAGCGAGTAGGTCGAGCCGCCGGGGGGAGGCGTGGGGGTGTTGGTGGGCGTCGGCGTGAGGGTCGGTGGAATGGTCGGCGTCACCGTAGGGGTTTGGGTTGGCGTTGCGGTCGGTGTGGCAGTGGGGGGCGGCGTTGCGAATGGTTTCAAGACGATCGGCAGAAAGAGAGTCGGCTGCTGCGCTGCCTCCTCTTCGCTCTCTTCTTGCTCGTCGGCCTGAATCGTGGCGACGATTTTTTGGATCGAGTAGAGGTCTCCCCGTCCCCATGGCCGATCCAACCAGCGGCGCAACGTCGTGCGCGAATCGCCCAGGATGTAGGCGCGGGCAAGAAAGTGCGACCAGCCGGCGATCGGCGCAATGAACGAGCTTTCCCCTTCCTCGGCGTGAATGCCTGCGCGCGTGATGTACCACCAGCGCAGGCCGTCGCCTGTCTGCCGGGAAATTACGTGCGCCGCGGCCTGGCCGTTGGTCTGCTCGCGCAGATAGAGGCCGATCTCCGGCGTCAGGCCGAAGAAGACCGGCAGATACCACCCCTGAAAGCGCGCCCATTCCGCTTGATCATCGCGCGGCGTCCAATACTGGCCGATGGAGCGCGCGTATTCGATGTACGGCGTGATGACCCGACCGGCCTCCAGCGCAGCCACCGCCGTCTCGACCGCACGAACGTAAGTCAATGAATCGGCCCCGAACAATTGCTGCGCCATGCGCGCGTAGCCGATGAGGCCGGCGATGTCGGCGTAGTAGGCGACACCGCGTCGCGCGTTATACAGGCCGGTGAGCGCACTCCAGTTGTTCTGCACCAGCGCCCAGTCGCCTGTGTTCTTGGCCCATAACCAGACGGCGTAGAGCGAAAGCGGGCTGGCGGCCGGCGGCGGCCAGTTGTTCAGGTTGGCGCGGATGTCTTCCGGCACAGGATACAGCTCGCGCGGCGCGCCGTTCTTCAGCCAATCGCCGCCCCAGGGCATGTCCTGCCAGGGGGGGTAGCGGGCGATAAGGACGTCGGAAACATATTGCCGCACCCGGCTTTGCAGCCCTGCATCGAGATACGGATAGGCCATCGCCAGCGTGAGCAACAGCTCGCCGGAGTCATGCCAGTAGGCGTTGCCGCCGCCGTTGTAGGTGATGGCGGGCGGCTCCGGCGGGATGGTCGAGTTGTGCGGCCACATGGCGGAATTGCTCATGCCTCGCTGCAGATAGTAGGGCATGAGATATTCGTCGTCGCGCACCAGGTCGGCGACTTCGCTGCGCAGCCGCTGCACCAGGTCGGCGGGAGGATTCGTGATCGGCGTGGCGAGGTCGAGCGTGACGTAGTCGGTCAGCGCCCGACTTGTCATGACGACAGGCGGCGTGGGCGTCGGTGCGGGAGGCAGCGTCTGCGTATAGACCAGGGGAGGAGGACAATTTGCACCATTCCCTGCGCCAATGCCCGCCAGCCCACCTTCGATGACGCGCCAGTAGATCATGTTGTTGGCGATGACTGCACCCGCCATCACAGCGCCTTCTCCGACGCGCGGGGAGGGAAAGGGGTAGTCCTGGTCGCGCGGATCGCCGCTGAGCGGGAAAAACGGATTGGGGCCGACCGGTCCGCAGCCGGAGTCAGGGCCGCCGCCGCATTCCGGCCAGACATTGGAGACCGTGCCCACGTGCACCAGCTCGCCTTGAATCTCTGTCGTCAGGCTGATGGCGCCGAGCCGCTCCCAGTTGTCGATGTAAAGAATGTTGCCGCCCATCGTCATCATCGCCGGCTCGTCCGAGGTGAGGCGGAATTCGTAGTTGAAATTGGATGCAGGATAGTCCGGGGTGCGCAGGCCGACGATGTCATCGAGCGTCTGCATGTTCATCAGCCCTAACTCGCCGTCGTACTGCGAGGAGACGTGCACTGCATAGGGGCTGGTGGTCTGGATGCCCTGGCGCGCCCGGTAGGTGACGTAGGCGGTGTAGGCGGCGCCGCTGCGCACCACCGGCGTGTTGGGAATGTCGTTGTCGCCGAAGGTGTAGAGCACCGGCGCCACCCCGAGCAACTGGCCCGTCCTGGCGTCCAGCACGAAAAAGGTCTGCTTATGCGGCTGCGCGCTCAGGTAGGCGGTGATGCGCGGGCGCACGGCGCGCCAGTCGGCGTCCCAATCTGGGTTGACGGCTCCGGCCTGGTTCATCACGACATCTCCCTCGCCGAGCAATTGCCAGAGGGCGTAAAGCGGCTGCGAGCGATAGACCACCGTGTCGCTGAGCACGACCGGGTAGCGCTCACCCAGGCTCTGGCCGTAGAGTCGAGTCTTCCAGACCAATGCGCCGCTTTCGGCGTCGACGGCGAAGGCGTAGATCGCCTCGTCGCCGCTGAAGATCAGGGAGCCGTCGCGGCTCAGGGCGGGCGTGGTCAAGATCGGCGCGTCGGACCGATATTGCCAGAGCTCTGCGCCGTCGCTCAGGCGGAGCGATGTGAGCCGACCGTCGGTCGAAGCGACTATCACGCGATTGCGGGCGACGTCCAGCAGCGGCGCGGTGGCGCTGGGGCCGGTGCTGCGTCGCCAGCGCAGGGCGCCTGTGGCGGCGTCCAGCGCAAAGGTGGTTCCCCCGTGCGTGCTGAAGATCACCGTGTCGCCGAGTGCGCCGGGCGAGTGGCGAATCGGGCTGCCGTCGCCAGGATGCGTCCACAGGGGGGCGCCGGTGCTGGCGTTGCGGGCGTAGAGCACGCCGTCCATGCCGCCGATGAAGAGCCGTCCCGCGGCCACGACAGGTTGCGCACGCGAGGCGAATGGAACTTCGTACCATTTCCACAGATAACAGTACGGCGGGTTCACCTGGAGCGGCGTATAGTTGGTGCGTTGGGCGTCGCGGCCGACCTGAGGCCAATCTTGCGTAGGGATGGCTTGCGTTTGCTGCGCCGGGGCGTCGATCTGCAGGACCGGCGTATCTGCGATCAGCATGCGCTGCACCAGTCTCGTCGGCAGCCCAAGCGCGCCGGTCAACAACATCGCTGCAACGCCGAGCGCAATCGTCGTGCGAACGAGCATCGGCCTTCTCCTCTTTTCATCCTTTGCTGTGCGCATCAGAATAAAGGTTGCGCAGTTGAATCTGGCAATCGATAGAACGACTTGAGCAATAGACAGCGGTGATGGTCGGTGCGGCGCTCAGCCGTACATTTCGATGAATCGTAAGGTCTTGGGGAATTCGAGCAAGCCTCGAACCTTCCCGCAGCAGAGCATACCAGAACAGGAAGGGCCGTTCAATCGACAATTGCCAGACGCAGAGGGTTCGACGTAGGTTCGACGCCGTAGTTTTACATTACATCCCCGATGAGCAGCGCCGTCACGATCGTTCCCGCCGGCAGCGTCCCTTCTCCTTGCGGCAGCTCGAGCAGCGCGTTGGCCGAGCGCATGCTGAGCAGACGGCTGCTGGCCTGGTTGCCGGTGCTGTCCGCCAGGAAGCCGCCGCGTCCTTCGTGCAACGACATCTCCCAGCGCAGGGTGGCCCGGTGATATTCTGGGCGATAGGGGTCGAGGCGCAGGGACTGACCGAGGGTCGCCTGCACGCGCGGCAGCCGTGGGTTAGGCCAGCCCGCCAGCTTGCGCATCGCCGGCGCAGCCAGCAGGTAAAAGGTGACCAGGCTGCTGACCGGGTTGCCGGGCAGGCCGAAAACCAGTTTGCGCCGACCGCGGCGTTCGACGGTGGCGAAGGTGCAGGGTTTGCCCGGCTTCATGCGCAGCCTGCCGAAATGCACGACGCCGGAGCGGTCGAGCAGCGGCTTGATGAGGTCGAGATTGCCCATGGAAACGCCGCCGGAGGTGAGCAAAATGTCCGCCTCTTCCAGACCACGCTCGATGGCCGCCGCCAGCGCAGGCGCCGCGTCGCCGGCGATGCCGAGGTCGATCACCTCGCCGCCCAGCATTGCGACCGCAGCGGCCAGCGTAGGGCGGTTGCTGTCGTGAATCTGCCCCGGACCAGGCGCAACGTCGGCTTCCACCAGCTCATCGCCCGTGGAAAGAACGGCGACGCGCGGGGCCGGATGCACCTCCACCTGCGCTGCGCCCACCGTCGCCAGCAGGCCGATTTCCGCCGGCCCAAGCCGCGCGCCGGCCGGCAACACCTCCTGCCCGACCGCCACGTCGTAGCCGATGGGGCGCACGTCGGCGCCCGGCTCGACGCGTGCGCGGATGCGCACAAGGGGGCGTCCTTCCGCGCCATCCTCACGGCCCACGGCCTCGGTCTCTTCCACCATCACCACGGCGTCGGCGCCCTGGGGCAGCGGCGCGCCGGTGGTGATGTAGGCGACCTCCCCGCGCTTCAGGACAAACTCCGCCACGCGGCCGGCGGTCACCTCGCCGACCACCGGATAGACGCCGGGGCCGTCGGCGGCGATTACGGCGTAACCGTCTTTGACCGAAGCGGGGAAAGGTGGCAACGGTTTACCGGCGTGAACGGCGCGAGCAAGAATACGACCGAGAGCTGCACGAATCGGGAGCGTCACCGGGGGAAGTGGCGCAGCCTGGTCGAGCACGATGCAGAGCGCAGTCTCGACGTCGATCATCGGGTAGGTGGATTCGGCCATAAGGGTCTTCAACTCAATCTGCTTGATCAACAGGCGTAATGTCAATGACGCCGGGCGCATGGAGCAGCTCCTGCGCCGCGTGCGGGGTGCACTCGACGAAGAGCATGTTGAACCCGGTCGCCGGGCTGACGGAGCGCACCTCGTCGCTGAGGTTGTGCATGGCGATCCATTGTTGCAGTTGCTTGCGCTGCGCCTCGACATTGGCGCGCAACAGTCGATAGCGCTCCCCCCGCGAGTAGTGCGCAAGCTCTTCCGGGGCAGGTCGTTCGACCTGGAGTAAGACGTTGACGAAGGCGGGCGTTGCGTTCTTGGCAGAGGCGGAATTTTGCACAAATTTCTGCGTCATGAGATTGCCTCCTGAACAAACCGCGCCAGGCCGGCCCCGGCACGACCCTTCGGTGCATCAGGCAGGGGGAGCGCAGTGCGCAACAGTTGCTGAGCGAGCTCGGCGCCCTGCACCATGCGGCCGCAACAGGCATAGAGTGCGGCGACGCCGGCCACGTAGGGCGTCGCCATGCTGCTGCCGCTCATGGCGCGATAGAGGCTGCGGTTGTGGCGGTCGCGCTCATAGCTGGAGACGACGTCGACGCCGAAGCCGACCAAATTAGGCTCGTGCTCTTTGGTGATGGGGGAAACGCCGCTGCTGCTGAACTGCGGGACGTTGAGCTCCCAGTCGACCGCTCCGACGGAGAGCGTGTTGGCGAAATAGGCGGGCGCGCGCACCTCGCCGACGCCTTCGTTGCCGGAGGCGGTGATCGGCAACACGGCGAAGTCGTTGACCAGGATGTCGATCACCATCTGCAGGCCAAGCGCAGCTTTCCGAAACGCGCGGCGCGCAAGTGTGCGACGGCTGAAGCCCAGCGACATGTTCAGAATCACCGGCTTGTTCAGATTCTCTTCCTCTTCAAACTGAGAAAGGAGCCAATCAAGCGCAACCACCACGCGCTCCAGGCTGGTCTTGAGCGTCTCGCTCTCCAGCACCGCCGCCACTTTCAGATCGACTTCAGGCGCCACGCCGAAATATTTTCCCGCCAGGATGCCCGCCACGTGCGTGCCGTGGCCGTCGACGTCGAAGCCCCGGCAATCGCGCAGCCTGCCGGCTGCAACGTCGAGGGGCGCGTAGCGGAAGTCGATCACCTTGTCGCGCAGCTCCAGATGATCGGCGTCGACGCCTGTGTCCAGAATCCAGACCATCATGTCCTTGCCTTTGACGCCGAGCCGGTGCGCTGCGTCGACGCCGGTGATCTCCGGCCATCCTTGCTTGGAAGGAGGGCGTCTGGCGTATTGTCGGCCATGCTCCGGAAGCGGCGCCTCCATCTCCCAGTCGGGCACAAACATGTACTCCCCTTCCAGCGACTGCATGGCGCGGCGTTGTCGCTCCGGATCGTCCGTCTGAATCACGTAAGCGTCCAAATAGGTCAGCGCCTCGAAGCTATGCTCCGGAGCCTGCTCTATCTCATCCGGCTTCACAGGCGTAAGCCCCATGTCGGCCAGACGCTCCGGCGCGCTGGCCTTTGCAGAGCGGGTCACGACCCTGGCGCGTTGTTCTTCGACGGAGGCGACTGCGCGTTCCCTGGCCTGCAGGCGAGATCGTCGGCGCAGCGCAATGATTTTTTCGCTCATGAAGCTCGGTGTTCTCGGCGTCTCTGCGGCGAGCGTTTTCCGGCAAGTGGATCGATGTTGCGTGCTGCGTGTTGCGTGTTTCACGAATCCCGGTCACGCATCACGCAACACCCAACACCCAAGACGTAACACCCAACACGCAACACTTTATATTTTTTATTGTGCCACAACGCAGCCGCTCTTCCAAGCAGGAGCAAACCCTTCCTCACACAGGGATATGTCTGATTGGAGCGCTCGCAGGGCGGCGGCGCTTCCGGTTTGGAATCTCTGTGGCATGCAGTATACTGCGATGGACGGATTCGTTTTCTCACTTTCATGAAGCGGAGCGACGCCATGAAAATTCGCTGCATTCTCATCCTGGGCCTCCTGGTCAGCCTCATCGGGAACCTTTTCCCGGTCGCAGCGTTTGCCCAGGATGTTGCTTCCTCCACTGGCCGTGCAGAGCTTTCTGTGTATGGCGTGCGCTGCAAAGACAGCCAGTGCTTTCTGACCGTCAACGCTTCTGGGCTGCAGGCGGAAGTGGCTGTGCCCGCCGCCAATCCGCTGCGTTTTGATCTGCCGGTCAGCGCACTGGGAGGACTTTCCGGCGCCCGCGTGGAAATCTCCGATCAGCTCACGCTCAGCCTGCCGGTCGGCGTGCTCCAGATGCGCAACGGCGACTTTTTGATCGGCGTCGATGCAACGGGAAAAGTCCAGCGCTTGCGCGGAAAGGCGGAGACCGTGCTGCCCTCCCTGACGCTGCCCAACAACCTGCGCATCGGCGGCGCGTTTGCGGCGGAGTTCGGCTATGACTACGGCGCCGAGCTAGATGCGGCGGGGAGATTGTTGAACGCAGAAGACCGCTACTTCTACATGCGCCTCGGCGAAGGGTTGACGCTCGACGCAACGCTGCTCGATGAAAGCGGCGCTGCGACGCCGATCACGCTGGGCCTACCCGAAGGCGAATCGACCACCATCATCGTCGATCCGGAAAACCAGTTGCTCTATCTCGACGGCCGGTTCAATGTCGCACAGGCGGTGCGGCTGGCGCTGGTGGCTACGACGCTCGGCATCGACGCCGGCCAGTTGCCGATGCTCACCGGCGTGGCCTTGCCCCTGCGTTCGACGGTCGGCGTGGCCGCGCTGTTTTCGCATGATCCGGAGCGCAACTTCGTGCAGTTGAACACCGACCTCAGCATCGAGGGCGGCCCGCTGGCCGAGCTGCTGCGCCTGCAAGAGGCGCCGCTTGCACTCGACAGCACCGTGCGCATCGACCGCCGCGGGCTGTTGGTTCAGGGCCTCGTCGACGCGCGCGTGGCGCCCAAAACCCTGCTCGAAACGGGCGGCATGGTGGAGTTCTTTGTCCCCTTCCAGCGCCTGCGCGACGCCTACGTGCGCCTGGGCGGCAATCTCGCTGCGCCGATCCTGGGCGTCGCCACGGAGAACGAGCTGGTCTTACAGGCGCCCGAAGACGCAACGCTCTCCCCCGAAACCCTGGCCGATGCGCAGCTCCCCTGGTGGAACACGGCGACCGCCTGGATCGGCGACGCCGCCAGCAGTGCAGCCATCGCCGTCGCCGAAGGAACGCAGGTGAGCGTCGATGCAGTGCAGAGCGCCGTAGATGCAACGTTGCGGTCGGCTGGTGCGGCGACGCCTTCTCCGCCGACGGTCGACGTCGGAGCCTCGACCGGTGCAGCCATCTCCGGCGCCGTGGACAGCGCCGCCTGCGGCCTGTTGCGGGCGCAACAGCTCTGGTGTAAGAGCACCGGACTGTGCGAACCGCCGGCGGACGATCCGGCCTGCCGGGGCGAGAGCGATTGAAATGAAGGATCATCCGTTTCATCCGTCCACATGGTAGCTATTGAGGCAGTGCAACTGACCCGCACCTTCGGCGCTAAGGTTGCGGTCGATCATCTCAACCTGGCGGTGGAAGAGGGCGAATTTTACGGCTTCCTGGGGCCAAACGGCGCCGGCAAATCGACCACCATTAAAATGCTGGTCGGCCTGTTGCGCCCTACGGCTGGACAGGTGCGCATCGTCGGCGTTGACATTTGGAAGCATCCGCTGGAGGCCAAACAGCAGATCGGCGTGCTGCCGGAGGGGTTGGCGCTCTATGAGCGGTTGACCGCGCGCGAATTCGTGCGTTTCGTCGGCGCCATGTATGGGCTGTCCGCGCCGGAGGCGGCTCGACGCACCGATGAACTGATGGAGCTGTTGGACCTCGACGCCGACGCCGACAAGTTGATCGTCGATTACTCGCAAGGCATGCGCAAGAAGACGGCGCTGGCCGCCGCCATCATTCACACCCCCCGCGTGCTCTTCCTGGACGAACCGTTCGAAGGGATCGACGCCATCTCCGGTCGCGTCATTCGCAACGTGCTTCAGCGTCTGCGTCAACGAGGAACCACCATCTTCTTTTCGTCGCACATCTTGGAAGTCGTCGAACGCCTGTGCACGCGCATCGGCGTGATCGTGCAGGGCCGGCTTGTGGCCGAAGGCGCCATGAGCGAACTGCGCGCCCTGGCCCAAACGGGTGAACACAGCACGCTCGAGGATATTTTTCTGCACGCCGTGGGCGCGGCCGATGAACAGGCGTTGGAGGCCAGTGAACGGAGCCTTTCATGGCTGGACTAGTCGCCCGTCTGGTCAGCGTCGCAGGACTCGATCCCGCCAAGCAACGCACCTTGCTGGGCTTGCGCCTGCGCCTGCTGCGACGTCAGTTCGAGCGCGAGCCGGGCCGGATCGTGGGGCTCGTTCTCCTGTTGGCGCTCGTCGGACCTTTCGTGTTGCTGGCGGCGATCGGCACGGGCTTCGCCTATCGGCTGGCTCCCCAGCCGTGGCCTGCACTAGTGCTGGCCAGCGTCCTCGTTGCGTTGTGGGTGGCGTGGATTGCACTGCCTTTGTTTGCCTTTCGCACCAACGAGGGGCTTGACCTCTCGCGCCTGCTGCTTTACCCGCTGCGCACGCGCGACCTGGTGGCCAGCGCGCTCATCGGCACGCTTTTCGACGTCCCCAGCTATCTGACGCTGCCTTTTTTCATGGCGGTGTTCATCGGGTGGAGTGGTCAGCCGCTGTTGTACGTAGTGATTGCGCCCGCGCTGCTGACCGCCTACGCGTTGATGATGGTCAGCGGTCAGTTGGTTTTGACGGCCAGCGCGGGACTGTTGCGCAGTCGGCGTTTCCGCGATCTGGCCATCGTCGTCTTTTCCTTGTTGGGATCGTCCTGTTATTTCACCAATCGCGTTATCGAGGGGTGGATCAGGGCGACCGACGCCGCAGACCTGCAACGGCTGCAGCCGCTCCTCTTCCTGCGCTGGCTGCCTCCGGGCGCCTGCGCGCAGGCCGTCGCCTCCGCTGCGCAGGGCGCCTGGGGCGAGGCGCTGCTGTGGCTGGCCTATGCGTTGGGATGGTTGGCGCTCCTGCTGTGGATGTGGTGGAAGCTGCTCTTGCGCATGACCACCGGCGCAGCGCTCTGGGCGCCGCCCACTTTCGAGGCGAAAAAGCCGCAACGACGAACGCAGTCGCTCAGCGAGCGAATCGTTGCATTCGTCAACACTTGGCTGCCGGCCCCGGCGACGGCGACGGCGATCAAGGAGGCGAGGCTGATCTGGCGCGTGCCTCAGCGCCGCATTGGCCTGCTGCAGAGCGTCGTGGCGCCCTTTGTTCTGATCCTGGCCGTCTTTGTCGGCGACATCGAGGCGCTCGGCCGCCTGCCGGAATGGACGGCGCTGGCGTTGCCGGGCGTGATGCTTTTTTCAACGTGGGGGTTGAGCACCAACATGTTGGGGATGGAAAGCAAAGGGTTGGCTACGCTGCTGTTGACGCCGGCCCCGCGCTGGCAGATCTTCGCCGGCAAGGGGCTGGCGTATCTATTCACCGCGCTGTTGCCCACCGTCGTGTATGCAGGGATTCTGGCCGTGACGGCGCGCAGCGCCTTCATCGTCTACGGCCTGGTTGCGGCCGCGGCGATGGCGCTGATTGTGATCGCCGTCAACACGGTGGCCGCCCCTTACGTCACCTATCCTTTCGATGAGAACAGCCCCACGCGACAGCACGCCGGCGGCAAGTGGCTGACCGGCGTCGCCCAAGTGCTGGGCGTGCCCCTGGCGATCTTCGTCCTCTCAACGCCGGTCACCGCGCCGCTCATGCTGGGCGTCTGGTGGAGTCGTCCTGAAGTCGCCGGCGTCGGCGTGCTGGTCGGCCTGGCGTATGCGGCCGGCGTGTGCAGCGTCGCCATCCGCTGGGCGGGAGTGCAGCTCACCCGGCGAGAGCCGGAAGTGCTTGAAGCTGCAAGGGCGATCGATTTTTGACGCGCCGGCGCGCTCCTTAGAACTCTCCCTCTCTGGCGTAGGGTCGGCTCCACAGCACCACCTGCAACACAATCGACTTGAACCATGCCTGATGCATCTTTTCCACCTCCTCTGCGGAATGTCCTTTTTTCGCCAGAAACCCGCGGATGGTGGCGGTGATCGGATAGATGAAGGCGATCATGTAGCGCAGCGGCACGATCGGCGGAGCGTTCACCTGGTCGGTCTGATTTTTGCGCGTGCTGTGGTGACGCAGCGCGATCTCCTCCTGATAGTCGAGCCAGGTCTGGTCGTAGGGGCGGCGACAGGTGTCCAGGATCCACTGTCCAAAGCGCGCCCGCACCCGGCTCAGATAGATGTCAATCGGCTTGCCGTCCGGCCCGGTGAAGTAGTGGAGCAGGTGCGGATGCGAGCCGACAAAGCCATACCAGAGGTCGAGCACATCCTCCACCTGATCGGCCAACACATCCCCGGCCATGCGCAGGTAGCGCTCGTCCTCCTCGCTCCATAAAACCGTCTGTTTCAGGAGGTCGAACTCCTGAGCGGAGATCGGGGAATGCGCCACCGTCGGTTGACCATAGGTGTAGCCGGGAATCGTCGTTTGGGTTGCTGTGGTCATGGGATTTCTCCTTTCCGAACGAAATTCTGCTATTCGTCTCGGCTGTTTGCGCGCTCGCACGCATTTGACGTCTTCACAATACTTCAGGTAAATTGATAAGTGAAATATTCGTTTTTTCTTATATCGATAAGATTTTCTTATGAATCATCCAGAACTGCGGCAACTCCGCTATCTTCTCGCCGTGGCGGAGGCGGGAAATTTCACGCGAGCGGCTGAAAAGCTGTTTGTGTCGCAGCCTGCGCTCTCCCAACAGATTCAACAGCTCGAAGAGCTGCTCGGCGTGACGTTGCTTGACCGACAGGGTAGATCGGTGCGCCTCACGGCGGAGGGCGAGATTGTCGTCCGCGCTGCGCAGAGAATCTTTGCGCAGTTGGAGCAGATGGAGACGGAGCTGCAGGAATTGAGCGGCTTGCGTCGGGGGGCGCTCTCTTTGGGCGTTGTGCAGACGGTCAACGCCTATCTGATGCCGGCGGTGGTGGCCGACTTTGCCTGTCGCCATGCCGGCGTGCTCCTGCGCGTCGAGGAGGCGGCGCAGGAGCAAATTGAGGAAGGGCTTGCCTGTGGCCGCTATCAGTTGGGGATTGGGTTCCAGCCTGCAAGTCGGGAAGTGGAAATAGAGCCGCTCTTTCTCGAGGAGCTGGCGCTTATTGCGCCGCGACGTCATCCGCTGGCGACGCAGCCGACGATCCCGTTGCGCGAGGCGGCGCGCTGGCCCATGGCGTTATTGACCGAATCGCTTTGCACGCGTCGTCTGCTGAACGAATGCATGGCGCAGGCGAACGCCCGCCCGCAGGTGGTCGCCGAGTTCAACACCATCGCTGCGGTGCTGGCTGCAGTGCAGCGACTCGGCGTGGCCACGGTGCTGCCCTGTCCTGTGCTCGAAGCTGTGGGCGAAGACGGGCTGTGCAGCGTTGCGCTCCAGAACCCTACGCCGCAGCGGACGGTTGGATTGCTTTACCGGAGCAAGGGCTATCGCTGCCGTGCGGCGCTGGCTTTTGCCGAAGCGGTGCGGAAGGTGACGCAAAGCAAGGGCTTGGCGATTTCCTCTGCATCCTCGCCTTGAGCGCCGCTCACAACGCTGGCGGCTCTGCGCAGGTGCGTAGGATTGCCCGAGCTATCTGCGTCAGGTCTCTAGAGGAAGGTGATCCGGCGACTTCTGTTGAAAATCTTGTTTGACAGAAGCGCTATTTTCCCGTATAGTATACTGCGTAGGACGGAGTAGCTGCTGTTTTGGTTGGAGAAGACCCTATTCAGACGGCTGGATGTCTGAATGGGGTTTTTTGTTCTACAGAGCAGCGCGCACCGTCGTCGTTTTATCATGCGCTTCAGTAAAGGAGAAGTAAAATGAGTGAGCGCGAAACCGGAACAGTCAAATGGTTCAATGATGCAAAGGGCTACGGCTTCATCGCCCGCGACGATGGCGGCGCCGATGTGTTCGTGCACTACTCGGCGGTCAGCGGCAGCGGCTTCAAGAGCCTGGTGGAAGGGCAGCGCGTCGAGTTTACCGTCGAGCACGGCCCCAAGGGCGCAGCGGCCGCCAATGTTGTAAAACTCAGCGATGGCGCCCGATGAACGCCAAGAATCTAGCCGTCGCAGACGGCACAGTAGTGCAGATTGAGTACACGCTGTCGCTCGCCGATGGCGAGGTGGTGGATAGCTCCTCGGAGCACGGGCCGTTGGCGTTCTTGCAAGGGGCTGGCGAGATCATTCCGGGCCTGGAGGCCGCCATGTACGGCATGGTCGCAGGAGAGCGCAAGCAGATTGTCGTGACTCCAGACTTGGCCTACGGCGAGTATGAACCCGACAATTATCAGGTGGTTCCCTTGGAGGCCTTCGACGATGCGGCGGATCTCGAGCCGGGCATGGCGCTGGAATTTTTCGATGAAGCGAACAATCAGGTCATCGAGGGCTATATCAGCGAGATTCAGCCTGACGGCGTCGTGGTGGACTTTAACCACTGGCTCGCAGGCGAGACCCTTTACTTCGATGTGAAGGTCGTCGACGTGCGGCCGGCCACGCCGGAGGAGCTGGAACACGGCCATGCGCACAGCGGTGGACATGCCCACTAGCCGAGCCGGCATTCGTTGAAACGAAAACGGGGCGTCGCTTTGAGAGAGACGTCCCGTTTTTTATTTTTGATCACAAGAGGGAGTTCCACCAGGGGAGTGAGAAGGAAGCGTCGCCGTGGCGACGCCCCTATCCGAGACCGGCGGCCTGCTATGCTTTCTTCAGCACCGGAAGGCCATTCTTGCTCTCAGAGACCTGATAGCCGGCGGGCACGGAGTCGAGCGCCCCTTCCTTCACTTCTTTGGCAAAGAAAAAGATCGTCTGCTTTTTTCCATTTTTCAGAGTGGTCTCGCGGGCATGCAGGTAGTAGGTGCTGCCTTTGCTGTTCGTGTAAGAGTATGCGCTCACGTTATCATCTCCTTTGCAATGTACATAGATGGGCAAACACTTCTCCACATCGATCCGCCTGTAGAAAACCCGTCTGTAGAAACGGTCCACCTACAGACATGCTCCAGTGACAAGCCACTGAATCTATGGCGCTATTGTATCACGACTTTTCCAGAGAGAAAATACCCCTGGACAGGAGAAATTAGACGAGAAGCGTCCGAAATCCTGTCTATCCATATCACTCGCCCGGCAACAGGTAGGCGTTCTCTGGCAAGAATTGCACATACACCGCTTGATGGACAGGATACAGGTCGCTTTCCGCCGGATCGTAGCGCACGGCCAGGAGTTTTTGGTCGGCAATTTCGACGTCGTATTCGATGAAGCTGCCCAGGTACGAGGTGCGCGTGACGACGCCCGACCACGCCGCCTTCTCGTTGTTGGGCGGCGTTGGAGACAGCCGAATGGATTCGGGGCGAATCATCAGCACAGCTTGCCCGCTTTTTCGGATGGCTGCGTCTTCTTCGCCCGGAGCTTCAATCACCTGACCCAATAGCTCGAGAACCCACATGCTCGACGCACGGTCGAGCACTCGCACCGGCAGAAAATTGGCGCGCCCGATGAAATCGGCCACGAATCGATTGTGCGGTCGACGGTAAATCTCCAGCGCTGTGCCGATCTGTTGCACGCGGCCCTGATGCATCACGACAATCTTGTCCGAGAGCACCATCGCCTCGTCCTGGTCGTGCGTGACGTAGACGCTGGTGATACCCAGCTCCTGCTGAATGCGACGAATCTCGGTGCGCATCTGCACGCGCAGCTTGGCGTCCAGGTTGCTCAGCGGCTCGTCGAAGAGCAGCACTTTCGGCTCCATGACCAGCGCACGCGCCAGCGCCACGCGCTGCTGCTGTCCGCCGCTCAGCTGGTTGGGCGCGCGGTTTTCCAGGCCGGTCAACTCGGTGAGCGCCATCACATCGGCGATCTTGCGGCGGATTTCCTGGCTGCTCAGCTTTTTGATTTTCAGCCCGTAAGCGATGTTTTCATATACATTCAAATGAGGAAAGATCGCATAGCTCTGAAAAACCATCGCCATGTCGCGGCGATTGGGCGGCAATTCGTTGATCACCTCGCCGTCGAGGATGATGCGTCCGAAGGTGGGAAACTCAAAGCCTGCGATCAGGCGCAGCGTCGTCGTCTTGCCGCAGCCGGATGGCCCAAGCAACGTGACGAACTGTCCTCGTTCGATGTCGATCTGCACGTCATCGACGGCGCGCACCTCGCCGCTTCCGGCGCGCGCAGGAAAATGTTTGCTGACGTGGTCCAGGCGCAAAAACACGGAACGTTCTCCTTCGTCGTTCATTCAAGTCAAGCGGTCCGCTTAAAATCCAACTATCTTTCAGCCGCCAAGGGTCATGTCGATCCTCTGGCTTGCGCCGTAGACGCGCTTCAGCCACAGGCTCATCAGCCCGATCGCCGTCAACACGATGGCGATCAGAATGACCGAATAGGCGGCCGCCACGCTCATGCCGCCTTGCTCGACCTCGCTTAAAATCCACACGGTCAGGATCGGCCACTGCGCTGTGGTGAGAAAGATCACCGCCGAGAGGCTGGTCATGTGGGTGGCGAAGGCGTAGATCAGGCCGGCGAAAAAGGCGGGCAGGATCAACGGCAGCGTGACGTGACGGAAGGTGTACTGGGCGTCGCCGCCCAGAATGTTGGAGGCTTCCTCCAGCGATGGGTCGATCTGTTGCAGCGCCGCAACGCCGGCGCGCACTGCGGCCGGCAGGCTGCGCACTGCATACGCCATCACGATGATGTAAGGTGTGCCCACCAACGTGAGCGAGTTGCCGTAGAAGATCAGCGAGGCCGACAGCGCCGCCGCCGCAAACGCCAGCCATGGCCGCGCCCGTGGCCGCATCTGCTCAACAGCAAAGACGCTCAGGGTCAGGAAGGTGTAGCCCAGGATGGCGGGCGTCGGCTGTGTGAAGAAGGTGATGAACGCGCTCACTTTGACGACGATCTTGGGCAGGTCTACCCCGGGCAGCTGACGCCCCCAGCGCGCCAACGGTTCGGTGACCCAGGGGCTGAGGTTGTACACCAACAGCGCCAGCGCCATCATCGCAAAGAGCAGCGCCACGACGCGGCTTTTGCCCGGTTGGGCGAAGGCCGCGCCGAGGAGGGCGAGCAGCAGAAAGGCCGCCATCAACAGAAAACGCCATCCCGTCTCGCTCTGCCCGAGCAGGATCGGCGTCCAGTTCAGATAGTAACCGGCGACGGTGACGGCGGTCAACAGCGCCAACGCCGCCCAGCTGCGCGTCGTGGCGCGCGAGGCCAGGTAGCCGGCCAGCAGCGCATAGACGATCAGGATGGCGATCCACGGCGCACCGATATAGGCCACGATATAACCGATGCCCAGAATGGTGCCCGGCACCGCGCCGCCCAGGTTCGAGACAAAATCGAGCGTTTGCTTGCCGATAAACGTGCGACGCACAACCATGAAGGCGACGATGACGCCGATCAGCCCGGCCACAGGGGTCGCCACCGCCGAAAGAAAGGTGGTGGAGAGGATGGCGTTTAGTCCGCGTGAGAACGCCGTGGCGTAATTGCCTAAATAGAGCTGATTGTTGACGCCCCACAGCACGGTGAAAGAGCCCCACAAAATCGTGAAATAGAGCATGAGCACCAGCGCCAGCGCCAGCAGCGTGAGCACGATGAAAATCCAGCGGATGACCGGCTCTTTGACGAAAATCTGCCCGCCCGTTGGCTTGCCCGTGACCGAAATATAGGAGCGTCGGCTGATGTAATAGCGCTGCAAGAGAAAGACGGTCAGCGTCGGCAGCAGCAACACGAGCGAGAGCGCCGCCCCTTTCTGCTGATCGAACTGGCCGGCGACGGCCAGATAAATTTCGGTGGAGAGCACGCTGACGTTGCCGCCAAGCAAAAGCGGATTGCCCAGATCGGCGAGCGACTCGACGAAGAGCAGCAGGAAGGACGCCGCAATCCCCGGCGCCAACAACGGCAACGTAATCGTGCGGAAGATGTGAAACTTGCTGGCGCGCAGGCTCAGCGCCGCCTCCTCCATCGAGGCGTCGATGCGCTCGAGCATGGCGCGAATGATCAGGTAGGAGACGGGGAAAAAAGTGATGATCTGAACAAAGATCAGCCCATCCAGCCCATAGATGTCGTTGACGCCAGGGCCAAAGCGAATGCCGAGCAGCTGGCGCGTGATCAACCCGTTGCGGCCAAAGAGCAAAATGGTGGCGATCGCAATGGCGAAGGGCGGCGAGATGGTGGGCAGCAGCGTGACGATATGCACCAACCGCGCAAAGGGAAAATTGCAGCGCACCAGCGCATACGCAAAGATAAAGCCTAAGATCGTGCCGCCCGCGGCTGCGCCGACTCCCATGATGAGCGTGTTGCGCACAACCTGCCACAGATATGGGCCGAAGTAGGGATCGAGGAATTGGGCGAAATAGACGAGGCTGAATTCCCCTGTGACGGGATTGACGAAGCCTTGGTAGATGACGCGCAGCAACGGCAGGGCCACGAACAGAAAGACGAACGAGGCGACGACGATCAGGCCAATCGCCAGCATGGGGTCCTGGCCGATCAGCCGCACTTCCTGCCAGTGGCGCCAAAACGCAGAGCGAGGTTTGGAAATGGATGCGCTCATGAGAAATCGAGATGGATTGAATGCAGATGTTGCATGGGAACAATGAAGAGATGGGTTCAGCTCTGCGCTGAACCCATCTCGAAAGGCGCCTTTGTTGAGGAAATCACTCCTTCAGGTTGTCCGCAGCCGCAATCTCGTTGGTGAATTTGTCGACGAAAGCCGTCTTGTTGGAGCCACAGTAGTCAAAGTCGTAGTCGATCAGCTTCACCTCGAGCAGCTCCGGCCGCGAAGGCGTGGCGCCCTTGACGGTCGGCGCCTGATACGCCTGGTATTTGGGGCCCAGCTCCTGCGTAGCCGGCTCGAGCGCCCAGTCGAACCACTTCTTGGCGGCGTCGAGGTTGCGGGCGCCTTTGACGATGCCCATGCCGCCGATCTCGTAGCCCGTGCCCTCCTCCGGGAAGGTCAACACCAGCGGTGCACCTTTCTCCATCTCCGCCACGATGTCATGCGAGAAGACGATGCCGACCGCAGCCTCGCCCTGGGCGACGAACTTGGCCGGCGCGGCTCCGCTCTTGGTGAACTGCAGCACCTGACCGGCGTACTGGCGCAGATAGTCCCAGCCCGCCTCTTCCCCACGAATTTGCAGGACGGTGCACAGCGCCGTGTAGGAGGTGCCGGAGCTGGACGGATGGGCGACCATGATCTGACCCTTGAATTCGGGCTTCAGCAGGTCATCCCAACTGCGCGGGGCTTCGACGCCGGGATGCTCGTCCAGCCAGTTTTGATTGGTGGCGAAGCCCAGGGTGCCGATATAGATGCCGGCCCAGAAGTTGTCCGGGTCCTTGAAACGTTCGGGGTCGGCCAGATTGGCCAGATTGGGTGAATCATACGCCTCCAGCAAGCCCTCCAGCTTGGCCGCCACAAAGCTGTCGATGGGGCCGCCCCACCAGATGTCGAACTGGGGATTGTCCTTCTCGTTGCGCAGGCGGGTCAGCGCCTCGCCGCTCGACATGCGCACGAAGTTGACCGTGATGTCGGGATAGACCTTCTCGAACTCCGCCTTCATGCCCTCGCACCACTGCACCTGTGGCGTACAGAGCAGGTTGAGCTCGGTGCTGGCGGTTTCCTGCGCAGCGCCCTCGCCGGCGGAAGGCGCCGCCGCCGGCGCAGCAGGAACCGGCACAGGGGCGCACGCGGCCATCAATAAAACGGCAAGCGCCAGCGCGGCGACAAGCAGCACATGGGTTCGTCCAGAATGGTTCATGGAAAAACTCCTTTCACATTCAATTTGGATCCTTCTCACCCTTTTTCAATGTATTCGATTGTGAATCTGGGAGCACAGCGAAGACTGCGCTGATAGTATGGCAAAGAAAGGTTGTTCCGTCAAAGCGTTTCCCACGCCTTTTGGGCGTGGCCGCGTCGGGCGGCGTCCAGCACTCTCTGGACAACCAACCCGTCGTAGAAGCTGGCGGCGTCGTTCAGCATGGTTTCTCCCATCGGCAACGACAGAGCGAGCGTCTGCGCCAGGTAAAATGCGCCGATGGTGAAAGGCCCTTGATTGGGCAGTCCCTCGGCGGGAGGCGGCGCTTGCCGCGTGCGAATCGGCTCCCAGTTTCCGCCGGGATAGACGCCCTTCATGCCGAAGAGCTGATCCTGGTTGTCGAGCATCAGCGCGCCGTCCGTGCCCACCACGAGGATGGACATGCCGTAGCCGCCCGGCGTCAGCCCGCTGACGGTGATGTGCCCGGTTGCGCCGTTGGCGAAGCGCAACAGCAGATCGGCGTGATCGTCGGCCGTCACCGCCCGTTGTGCGCCGCTTTCCGGGTCGGTGCGGAAGAGGTGCCCGATCTGCAGTTGCGCCGTGACCGACTCGATGCGGCCGATCATCCAGCGCGCCAGGTCGATCAGATGGCTGCCCAGCGCGCCCAACATGCCGCCTCCGCGCTCGGCGTCGCTCCACCAGGTCCAGGGCTGCGCAGGGTCGAGCCGCTCCCCGCCCAGGCGGTCGAAGCGCGCCTGCAGGACGCCGCCGACGTAGCCCTCGCGGATCAGCTGCCGCATCTGCATGCGCTGCGGATGGAAGCGCAGTTGATGGTCGATGATGGCGAGTTGCTCGGGCGCAGCCTGGGCGGCGGCCAACATCCTTTCCGCTTCCTGGACGTTGAGCGCCGTCGGCTTCTCGCAGATGACATGTTTGCCCGCCGCCAGCGCTGCGACCGCTATTTCGGCATGGAGATGGGGCGGCGTGCAGATGCTGACGATATCGACCTCTTCGCTTTCGACGAGAGCCTGCCAGTCATCGAAAACCAGGGGGATGTTGTGCGTCGCCGCCACGCGTTCGGCGCGTTCGCGCCGGGCCGAAGCGATGGCCTGGGGCGTCAGCCCGCCCAGCCGAAAGGCGGCGATTTGCACGCGGTCGGGCCAGCCGGCGCCGATGAAGCCCACGCGTAAACCGTGCTGTGCAGACATCGGATGCTCCTTTCTGAATATGAAGGCGATGCATTGGCATTGCATATCGTACTCTCTTCAATCCGACTGAGCAACCGGTCGCCTGGAAAAATGGAGCCATCCGCCGATCGCGCTTTACTTCCGCTGCGGCGATCTGGTAGGATTCAAGATGAAGATCAAGCGTCACATGCGAGGCAAGCCTTATGAGCAGGTTGTATGCAGCCATCCCGATCTTGCGCGCCGTGCAGGCCTCGCCGCCGCCTGCAGACGCCGACCTCGACGAGCCAACGCTCTACTTCAACCGGGAGCTGAGCTGGGTCGACTTCAACTGGCGCGTGCTGGCGTTGGCCATGGATGAGCGCACGCCCTTGCTTGAGCGCGTCAAGTTCGTTGCGATCACCGCCAGCAATCTCGATGAATTTGTGCAGAAGCGCATCGGCGGCCTGCGACGTCAGGAGGGAGCGGGCGTGACGCAGCTCTCCGACGACGGTTTGACGCCGACCGAGCAGTTGCAGCTTCTGCATGGCGCCACCACGCAGATGCACCAGCGCATGACTGCGCTCTGGGAAACGGAGCTGCGTCCTCGTCTGGCGCTGGAGGCTGACATTCATGTGCTGGACTACGCCACTTTGTCCACTGCGCAGCGCAGTTTGCTCTATGAACGCTTCCACGACGAAATCTATCAGGTGCTGACCCCGCTGGCGGTGGATCCGGGCCATCCTTTCCCATTCATTTCCAACCTCAGCCTTTCGCTCGCCGTGGTGTTGCGCAATCGCAAACGAGGCACCATCCACTTTGCGCGCATTAAGCTGCCGCAGCCGCGTCTGATGGAAATTCCAGGGGAATGCGAATGCACGCGCAATCCGAAGCCACACTATTTCGTTCCGATCGAGCAGGTGGTGGCTGCGCATGTGGAGGATTTGTTTCCGGGCATGGAGATCATCAGCGTTCACCCCTTCCGCGTGACGCGCAACGCCGACGTGCGCCGCAACGAGGAGGAGGCCGAAGACCTGCTGGAGATGATCTCCGCCGAGTTGCGCGAGCGGCGCTTCGCCGAGGTTGTGCGCCTGGAGGTGGATCGGGCGATGCCGGCGTACGACCGTCAGTTGCTCGTGCGTGAGTTGAACCTGCGCCCTGAAGATGTATGGGAGGTCGATGGGCTGCTCGATCTGACCTGCCTGTTTGCGCTAACGGAGATCGATCGGCCTGCGTTGAAGTACGAGCCCTGGGAGCCGGTGATCCCGCCGGAGCTGCGCTACGAAGGAGAGAGCAAAGACGCGCCCAATATCTTCGCCATTATTCGCAAAGGCGACCTGATGGTGCATCACCCCTATGACTCGTTCGCCGTCAGTACGCAGCGCCTGCTGGAAGAGGCGGCGGAAGATCCGCATGTGCTGGCCATCAAACAGACGCTCTACCGCACTTCGGACGACTCGCCGATCGTCGCCGCCTTGATCCGCGCAGCCGAGCGCGGCAAGCAGGTCGCCGTGCTGGTGGAGGTGACGGCGCGCTTCGACGAGGCCAACAACATCGAGTGGGCGCAAATTTTGGAGAACGCCGGCGTCCACGTCACCTACGGGTTGGTCGGTTTGAAGACGCACACCAAAGCTACGCTGATCGTGCGCAACGAAGAGGGGCGCATCCGCACCTATTGCCACATCGGCACCGGCAACTACAACCCCAAGACGGCGCGGCTCTACACCGATCTAGGGCTGCTCACGTGCCGCCCGGAGTTGGGCCGCGATATTGTCAACCTGTTTCATTTCCTCACCGGCTATGCGCCTGCGCAACGTTACGAGCAGACGCTGGTGGCGCCGGTCTACATGCGCGATCGCTTCGAGGCGCTGATCGACGCCGAGATTGCGCACCAGCGCGAGACGGGCAACGGCCGCATCATCGCCAAAATGAACGGCCTGGACGACAAGCGCATGGTGAAAAAGCTCTACGAAGCGTCGCAGGCCGGCGTGCAGATCGACCTCATCATCCGCGGCCACTGCACGCTGCGCCCCGGCCTGCCTGGCTACAGCGACAACATCCGCGTCCTCAGCATCCTGGGACGCTTCTTGGAGCACGACCGCATCTTTTACTTTCACAACAACGGTCAGCCGATCACGATCATCGGCAGCGCCGACTGGCGCACGCGCAACCTCTCGCGCCGCGTCGAGTTGGCGACGCCCGTGACCGATCCGAAGTTGCAGCAACGGCTGATCGATATCCTCCATGACGCCCTCAACGACAACCGCTCGGCCTGGGAGTTGGACTGCGACGGTTTCTATCGGCTGCGCATGCCGGCGCCCGGAGAAGAGGTGCGCGAGTTTCAGGCGATTATGATGAAAAAGGCCCTTCAGCGCTCGCTGGGGAAATAAATTCTTCCCCGCTGCTCCATTGGCCCGGAACATTCTCCGCCTCCGCTCCGTCACCTGACCAGAATGCAACTTGTTTTGCGCAGACGGATAAGGAGGCGATATATGCGCACGCCAGCTCGCAGTCCACTCCTCATTTTCTTACTGCCTATCGTTGTCAGTTTAGCTGTCTGTTTGGGGGTGCTTGGGGCGATGCTGCCCGTCGGCGTGCAGGCGCAGGAGGCTCCCCCGTGGCCAGGGCCGCCGCTCCCGCCCCCAACTCCGATCGAGCCGCCGATTGTTTTCAGTCCACAGGTCGTCGTGGAGCGCCATGCAGTGGACGCCGTGATCGACGGTCCGGTTGCACAGGTCGAGGTCACGCAAATTCTTCGCAACTCCTCGGGCCGCGTGGCGGAGGGCGTCTATGTGTTTCCGCTGCCGGTCGACGCCACGGTGAGCGATTTTCAGCTGACCGTCGACGACCAGACGCTGGAAGGCAAGCTGCTCGACCGCAACGAAGCGCGGCGCATCTATGAGCAGATCGTGCGCAATCAGCGCGATCCCGCCTTGCTTGAATATCTGGGACGCGGCCTCTTCCAGACCAGCGTCTTCCCGATTCCAGCCGGTGAAACGCGCACCGTTCGCCTCACCTACAGCCAATTGCTCGAACGCAAAGACGGACTGCACCGTTTCAACTATCCGCTGCGGGCGTCCCACCGCAACGCAGGCGCTGCTGAGGAGATTGCATTGCGCATCGAGCTGCGCAATCTCTCCGGTCTGCGCACGATATACAGCCCGAACTATCCGATCACGGTCGAGCGCCTCGCCGATGACCATGCCGTGGTTTTCTATAAGGCCGCAGGCGCAAAGCCGACCGGCGACTTCGACCTTTATTTCGGCGTGGAAAAACAGCCGATCGGCGTCGATCTCCTCTCCTACAAGCCGGCCGGCGAGGACGGCTATTTCCTGCTGGTGGCTGCGCCTGCGCTCGAAGCGGCCGCAGAGGAAGTGGTCGCACGCGACCTGATCGTGGTCATCGACGTCTCCGGCTCTATGCAGGGGAAAAAGATTCAACAGGCCAAAGAGGCGATGCGTTACCTCGTCCAAAACCTCAACCCGGAGGATCGCTTCAACCTGATCGCCTTCAGCACCGGCGTCTCGCTGTGGGAAAAAACGCTGCAGCCGGTCGACGCGCGCACACAGCAGTCGGCGATGCGCTGGATCGACAAGTTGCGCGCCACCGGTTCGACCGACATCAACCGCGCACTGTTGGAGGCGCTGGCGCAGCTTGATGTCGAGGAGCTCGACCGACCCGCTTACATTCTGTTTCTCACCGACGGCCAACCGACGCAGGGAGAAATGAACGCCGACGCCATCGTGCGCAACGCACTGAACAACCTGCCGGGTGAACGCTCCGTGCGGCTCTTCACCTTCGGCGTAGGATATGACGTCAACACCGATCTGCTCGACGTGCTCGCCGACGAGCTGCGCGGGGCGAGCCACTACGTCAAACCGGATGAAGCCATCGATGAGGCGGTGAGCGCCTTTTACGCTCAGGTCAACACGCCGGTGCTCGCCGACATCCAGATCGACTTCGGCGAGTCGATCTTTATCGAGGATGTGTATCCTCACCCCCTGCCCGATCTCTTCGCCGGGCGCCAGCTTGTCGTCGTTGGCCGCTATCGCGAAGGCGGCGAGGTCGAAGTGATGCTTTCCGGTCGCGTCAACGACGAAGAGAAAGTCTACGTCTATCCGCAGCGCACACTGGTCGAAAGCGGGGGCGAGCCGTTCGTCGCCCGACTCTGGGCCACGCGCAAGATCGGCCATCTGCTCGCCCAAATTCGACGCAGCGGCCCGGACCCAGAGCTGGTGCAGGCGATCATCGACCTGAGCCTGCACTACGGCGTCCTGACGCCCTACACTTCGTATCTTGTCTTAGAGCCGGATGCGCCGGCCTTGTCGCTCGATGCAGCGACGCAGGCGCCGGCGCAATTGGCGTTGCCTGATGAGGCGCAACTGCGCACCCAGGGAGCGGAGATCGCCGCCCAGGTCTACGCTGCGCCGGCCGCCGGCGCAGCAGCAGTGATCGCCAGCCAGGAGCGCAGGGCGCTGCTGCAAGCGGAAACCACGCAGACGATTCCATCGGAGATGCGTTACGTCGCCGGTCGCGCCTTCGTCTTGCGCGCCTACGTCGTCGATGCGGAGGGGCGTCGCCTGCCTGTATGGGTGGACACGCGTTACCAGGAGGAGATGGAGACCACCGTCGTTGCTTTCGCCAGCGACGCTTATTTCGCCCTGCTGGACGAGCCTGGGATGGCGCAAGCGTTGGCGCTTTCGCCGGAGATGATCATCGTGACCGATGAGGGCGAGGCGATTCGGATCACGACCTCTGAGGCCGTTGAGAGATAAGAAAAAAGGAGAGCGGGGAGAAGGCGTTTCATCCTCGTGCTCTCACTTCTCCCCTCTTAAACTTGCCAGGTCGAACACCGGGCCGTGCACGCAGGCGCGCGTCCAGCGGCCGTTGGCGAGCGGCGTGAGACAGGCGAGACAGGCGCCGTAGCCGCAGACCAGGCGGGCGTCGACCAGGCACTGCACCACGCCGGGTTCGATGCGCATGCGGGCGGTGCGCACGGCCTCGGCCAGCGTGGCGATTTCGCAATCAGGCAGGGCGGTCGCTGCGGCGTCCGCCCACGCCAGCGCCTCTTGCAGACGCGCGCGCCAGCGCGCCTCGTCGGCCTCCTGATGCACTTCAGCTGCGAAAGGCAGCAGGCTGCGCAGCGTCGCATCGAGCGTCCCCTCTGCTTTCAACAAGAGAAGCACGCTTGCGCCGCGATCCAGCATCGCATGCAGGAGAGGCGCCAGCGCCAGGATGCGCGCGGGAACGCCGATCAACGCCAGGCGTTGCGCCCGCGCAGGCGATGCAAAACCGTTGCCCAGCGGCCCGATCAGGTGAATGCATTCGCCTGGTTTGCGCGCCGCCAGCCAGCCGACGCCTGCATCGTCCAGCGCCGGCGTGGTCAAAACCCATCGCTCAACGTCCTTCTCATCGCTGCGTGAAGGCCGCCAGCCGGCCACGAAGAGCGGCCGACGCAACGGCAACGTCCAATCATGCGCTTGCGCCCAGGGCGTTGGCTCGGCGCAACGCGCCAGAAAATAACGGCCCGCCAACACCTCGTGCGGCAGGCCGACGGGCATAGCTACCGTCAACACCAGGCCGCCGGCGACGAGCTGCGCCGCTTCCACGCACGCGATCACGCCGCCGTTGGCTGCGAGCGAGGGGCGGTCGGGCGCTGTGAATTGCGAGTGTTTCATGGTAGGCTAAAAATGGGTGCGTGATGCGTGTTGCGTGATGCGTGTTGCGTGATGCGTGTTGCGTGATGCGTGTTGCGTGTTGCGTTGAAGACACGAAACACGGAACACGAAACACGCAACATATTCTGTCATCTTCCGGAAACGTCGCCAAATGGCTGTTCGACCTGAACAAAGAATTTCACGGCGGATTTCGTGGCGCGACTATTGGCGCGTGCATCTTTGGAGTCGAGGATTGCCGGCCGGCGCTGTGATCGAGGCGCAGACGGTGTGGCCGCTTCTTCTGCTGCCGTTTGCGCTTTTCGGTCAGCTCGTGACGCCGCATCCGGTGTGGGTGGCGCTGTTGACGTCGATCGTGGGCGTCTACGCCATCGGCTACGCCTGGGTGCGCGAGCAGGTTCAAGGCGTTCGCTTCACGCGACGGCGCATCGGCGCCATCCTGGTGGCGGGCGATGCGCTGCAAGAAGAATTTGTCGTCTCCAATGAAAGCGGGCTGCCGCTGCTGTGGGCGGCCTTCGTCGACGCCTCCGACTTGCCAGGATATGCACCGGGTGTTGTCGTCGCCTGCGGCGCCCACAGCGAATATCGCTGGAAAACCGAAGCGGTCTGCGAGCGCCGCGGAGTCTTTCGACTTGGTCCGCACTCCATCGAAATGGGGGATCCGTTTGGGCTGTTCCGGGCGGTGCAGCGCTATGACAACTTCGATCGGTTGCTGATTTACCCGCGCGTCGTACAGTTGCCGGAGGTGGCGCTGCCGCGCGGCGGCGCCGATGGACACACGCGCCGGCGCCGTTCCCTCGCCGGCGCGCGCCCGGCGGCCAGCGTGCGCGACTACGCGCCCGGCGATTCGCTGCGGCTGGTGCACTGGCGCACTACGGCGCACCGGGGACGATTGACGACGAAGGAGCTGGAGCTGGAGCCGAGCGGCGACGTCTGGATTGTGCTTGACCTGGATGCGGCCGTGCAGGCCGGCCAGGGCGCAGAGAGCACATTGGAATACGGCGTGATGTTGGCGGCCAGCATGGCGGCGGAGATGGTCTCCGGCCGCGAGCGCCGCGCCGTCGGGCTGTTGACCGCCTCCGGCGACGAGGTGATCACGCTGGCTCCCCAGCCCGGGCAGGCGCAGCTCTGGGCGATCCTGGCGGCGTTGGCGCCCGCTCAGCCCTCGGCTACGCCGCTGCACGCCTTGTTGCAGCGCAGCCTGCCCTTGTTGGGGCGTCGCCACACGCTGGTGGTCGTGACGCCTTCGCTCGGCGAAGGCGCTCCGCTGTGGATCGCGGAGCTGGTGCGCGCAGGCAGGCAGGGCCTCTTCAGCAGCGTGCTGGCCATCGCCGCGCCGGAGCAGAGCGCACAGGCGGATGAATGCCTGGCGCTGCTTGCGCGTCTCGACATTCCTCATCAATTTCTGCGCACGGACCTGCGCCTGCGCGCAGCGCTCACCTATCGTCGACGCCGCAAAGTGATTCGCACTACGCCCACCGGCGGCGCTTTCACCGTTGAGGTCGAGGAGGAGGTTGGGTGAACGAGCGCGCATTCGGCTGGGATGCAGACGCTGCAGAGACGGGGAGCGCATGGTCGGTGCGCAGCCTGCGCTGGCTCATCGAACGTGGCCGCCCTGATCTCGGGTGGACGGCGCTGGCGCTCTGCCTGGCGTTGAGCATGCTGCCCGCTGCGCTGCTGTGGGAAAATCGCTGGCTACGCTCAGGCCCGTTGATTGCGCGCCTCTATCTTGCCGGGCCGTTGGCGATTCTGCTGCTCTGGCTGGTGTTGGGGTGGCGGCGCCCCTGGACGTCCGCGCATCGCAGGCTGCGCATCTTGGGGCAGGGACTGGGGTTGGCGTTGCTCAGCGCAGCGGCGACGACGCAATTGCTCGTCGGCTGGGCGCCGGGGCCTGGCCTGCTGTGGCAGGCGGCGACGACCGGCGCCTGGGGCCTCCTCGTTGCGCACGCCGTCGACGCGTGGCAGCGCGTGCTCGTTCGCTACGCGCTCTGGTGGCAAGGGGTGCAAAACAACGCCGCCGGTCGCGATGACCTGGTCGTCTTTGGCTTTGCGCTGGCAATCGTCTGGCTCTTCAGTCTGGCGAGCGGATGGCTTGCCTATCGGCGTCGCAACGGTCTGCTGGCGGCGACGCCCATCCTGTGGCTCGTTGGACTGGTGATGCTCTACAGCGCCGTCGACCGCTGGCTCTTTATGGCCGGCGTGGCATTGGCCCTGCTGCTGCATCTGGCGCTCGATCAGCAGGCGCTGGTGCAACGGTGGCGGCGCCTGAACCTCGACCACAACCCGATTGTGTTGACCGAGCGCGCGTTTGTCTCGTTGGGGCTGATCGCGCTGGTCGTCACGGCGGCGGCGGTTGCGCCGAATCTTTATTCGCTGGAGATTGCGAGTCGGTACTACGCTCTGCTTGCGCCCGTCAACGCCCGGTTGGAGGCGCTTGCCAAGCGCGCATTCCCAGAATTGACAGGCGTCAATCCCTGGTCAGGAGGCGATGCGGTCGGTGGATTGCCGAACGAGTTCTTGTTGCGCGGCGGCCCGACGTTGAACGAGCGACCGGTGATGCGCGTGCGCACCAGCGAGCCGCCCCGCTTCTACGACGCTCCGCCGCTGGCCCACAACCTGCGCGGGATGACCTTTTCCGCCTACGACGGTCGCGGCTGGCAAAACCCGGCTTCCCTGCTGCGCACCGAACGCGCAGCCGAGCAGCCCTGGACTTTCCTCTCGGATGAGGGGCGACGCCCTCTTCTCCAGAATGTAAGCATGAATCTCGTCGGTCGCACCCTCTTCGCCGCCGGCGAACCGCTGGCGCCGTCGGTGAGCTATCAGGCTGAAGAGCGTTTCCCAGGCGACCTGGTGGCGCTGCGCAGCGCCGAACGCAGCTACACCATCGTCTCGCTCGTTCCTGCGCTCTCTGTGGACGAGCTCGACGCCTTGCCGGGGTGGGAGGTGGAGGCGCTGCCCGACGACTACGCCATCTATCTGGAGCTGCCGGAGCGCGTGACCTCGCGCGTGCGGGCGCTGGCGACCCAACTGACCGCCGACGAAGCGACGCTTTTCGCCAAAGCGACGGCCATTGAACGCTATCTGCGCACCTTCCCCTATGACCTGACCGTCCCGTCGCCGCCCGAGCATGTGCAGGATGTCGCCGACTATTTTCTCTTCGATCTGCAGCGCGGCTACTGCGACTACTACGCCACTGCGTTTGTGGTGCTGGCGCGCGCCGCCGGCATCCCGGCGCGCTTCGTCACCGGCTTCACCAATGGGTCCTGGAACCCGGAGCAGCAGGCTTGGACGGTCACCGAGGCCGACGCCCACTCGTGGCCGGAGGTCTATTTCCCGCAGGTGGGGTGGATTCCCTTCGAGCCGACGGCGGGCCGGCCCGAGCTTGCGCGCATCGGCCTGCCGCGCAGCGGGGCTGTTGGCCCGGCGCCGTCGCCAACCGTGCAGCCCTTGCCTCCGCCCTCGCCCCCCTTCGATGACCGCTGGCTGTGGCTCATCCTTCCCGCCATGGCGCTGATCGCCATCGGAATCTGGCTGCTGCAGCGCTGGCGCCTGCGCCATGAAGACCCGTGGGAGACGCTGCTGCGCTGGGGCAGTCGGCTGGGGCGCTCGTTTAAGCCGGGGGAAACGGTGTTGGAATACGGCGCGGCCCTGGCCATGCACATTCAGACCTATCGGCAGGACGAGCCGGAGCTGCGTCGCCTTGTCAGCCGTGAGGTGCTGCGCCTGAGCGAGGAGATCAGTGCGCTGCGCTACGCGCCTGCGCACCGACGCGAGCAGTTGCATGCGCGGGCTGCCGAACGCTGGGGGCGATTGCGAGGCTATCTGCGCCGGATCCGATGAGCGCGTCGCATAGCTCCATCTGCGCTTCAAGCGCTGGACAGCGAAACGCGTTTTTGTCTCCACAGTCAGTTGACAACGATTCGGTGTGTCGCTATACTGGCTAGCAATAAAAAGAATCTGTGCTGTAAGTGTAAGATTTTAACCTGCCAGCTTATCCATATTTCAGACTATGCCAGCAGTCTTCGCATTGATTAGCCTTCTCCTTATCGTAGCGCTTCGGGTCGTACTCGTAGACCGGGAGCTGATTGGGGTTGGAGAAGGTTGAGGCGCAGGCTGCTTCACACAAGGTCATCGTAGACCCTTCCCAACCGGGAAGGGTCTTTTTTTATCGGTTTTTTGTCGAGTCTGGTTCCGGTCCGGCAACGAAGGAGATTCGAATATGCCAAAAAGGAATGGAAACACAGCTTCAGCATCGCCAGAGACGCCTGTGCGGATGAAGGGAGCGCAAATGGTTTGGGAGGCGCTGCTGCGCGAGGGCGTGCGCGTGATCTTCGGTCATCCAGGCGGCGCCATCCTGCCGACCTACGACGCGCTGGCGCCGTATGAGGCGGCGGGCAAGATTCACCACGTGCTGGTGCGCCATGAGCAGTGCGCTGCGCACATGGCCGATGGGTGGGCGAGAGCGACGGGCGAAGTGGGCGTCTGCATCGCCACCAGCGGTCCGGGCGCCACCAACCTGGTCACCGGCCTGGCGACGGCGCAGATGGACAGCGTGCCCGTCGTCGCCATCACCGGTCAGGTGCCCACCAACCTCCTCGGCACCGACGCCTTCCAGGAGTCCGACGTCGTCGGCGTCACGGCTCCCGTCTGCAAGCACAATTATCTGGTCACCGACGTCAATGAACTTCCCTTAATTCTGAAAGAAGCTTTCTATATCGCTCGCGAAGGCCGGCCCGGCGTTGTGCTGATCGACATCTGCAAAGATGTTCAGAACGCCGAAGGGTGGTTCCGCTATGATTTCGAGATCGATCTGCCCGGTTTCGAGCCGTGGCCTCAGGTGGATATGGAGGCTGTGCGCAAGGCGGCGGAGCTGATCAACAAGGCGGAGCGACCGTTGGTGCTCTCCGGCCACGGCGTGCAACTTGCAGGTGTGGGCAGAGAGCTGCTCCAGATGGTTGAGAAGGCTGAAATTCCTGTGGTCACCACGCTTCTGGGCGCCGGCAACATTCCAGAAAGCCATCCGTTGAGCCTGGGCATGGGCGGCATGCACGGCGAGGCCTACGCCAATCGAGCGGTGCAGTCCTGCGACGTCTTGATCGCCATGGGGATGCGCTTCGACGACCGCATCACCGGCAGGTTGGACGCCTTTGCCAAACAGGCGAAGATCATCCACTTTGAAGTGGATAAGGCCGAGGTGGGCAAGAACGTCATGCCCGATGTGGCGGTGATCGGCGATCTGGCCGAGACGCTGCCGGCTTTGCTCCCGCTGATCGAAGAGCGCCGTCATCAGGTGTGGCTGCAGGAGATTCGAGAGTGGAAGAAGGACACGGAGCAGACCGATATTCTCAACTACGAGGTGGATGAGCTGATTCCTCCCTTTGTGATTCGCCAGCTCTGGCACGCCACCCACAACGCCAAGAACGGCCCGCCCATCATCGTGACCGACGTGGGGCAGCATCAGATGTGGGAGTGCCAGTATTTCACCCACGACCATCCTGGCCAGTTAATCACCAGCGGTGGCTTGGGGACAATGGGTTTCGCACTGCCCGCCGCCATCGGCGCCCAGATGGCGCACCCAGATCGGCTGGTGTGGGCGGTCGTCGGCGACGGCGGCTTCCAGATGACGATGCAGGAGCTGGCGGTCATCAAGCAAGAGGGCGACCTGCCGGTGAAGATCGCCATCATCAACAACGGTTTCCTGGGCATGGTGCGCCAGTGGCAGCAGTTGTTCTATGAGAAGCGCTACGTCGGCACGCCCGTCTGGTCGCCCGACTTTGTGAAGCTGGCCGAGGCGTACCAGATTCCGGCGCTGGCGGTCACAAAGCCGGAGCAGGTCGTGCCTGCGCTGGAACAGGCGCTGAACACGCCCGGCCCCTTCCTGATCGACTTCCGCGTCAAAGAGGAGGTCAACGTTTATCCGATGGTGGCGCCCGGTGCAGCGGTGGATCAGCTGATCCGTCGCCCCAAGCCGGCGGTGATGCAAGGCTATAGCGGCGTGCAGCCGAGTTGGTGAACAAATGGATCGGGAGGGCAGAGATCGGTGGCGGTTTCCCAAATCTCTGCTCTCAAAAACACAAAAGGTGGAGCAACCATGAAATACACACTGATTGCCTGGATGCGCGACAAGCCCGGCGTGTTGAGTCGGGTGGCGGGGATGATGCGCAGGCGCAATTTTAATATCGACAGCCTGCAAGTGGGGCACAGCGAGACCCCCGGCATCAGCCGCATGACCTTCGTCGTGGACGGCAACGAGCGGATGGTCGATCAGGTCATCAAGCAATTGCGCAAGCTGGTCGACGTCACGCGCGTCGAAAATATCTCCGAGCAGCCGATCGTGGCGCGCGAGATGGCGTTGATCCGCGTCTCGACCAACGCCGAGAACCGCTCGGAGATCGTCCAGATGGTCAACATCTATCGCGGGGAGATCGTGGATGTGGCGCTTGATTCGATGATCGTCCAGATCGTCGGCTCTGAAGAGCGCGTGGCCTCGTTGATCGACTTGCTTGACAATTTCGGCATCATCGAAATGGTGCGCACCGGCCCGGTGGCGATGGCGCGCGGTCAGATGGAGCATAAATACCGCCGCAGCACCGCCGTCTGGCGCGCTCAGGCCAACGGCAGAGACGCGACCGCGGCCGAACGCTTTCGGACGGGAGGCGTGTAGGTTGCGACGCCGGGTGTTGGGGGCTTGGGTTTGGGGAGGCGCAGTCCGCTGGAGTCTCCCCAAAACTCAAGACCATGACGCCCCGGTTTTTTTCATACCCACATTCAATCGAAGCAATACAGGGAATCATCATGGCGAAGATTTACTACGAAAACCAGGCGAACCTTGACGACATTCGCAACAAGAAAATTGCGATCCTCGGCTACGGCAGCCAGGGCCATGCGCATGCGCTCAACCTGCGCGACAGCGGCATGGACGTGCGCGTCGGCCTCTATCCGGGCAGCAAGAGCTGGGCGAAAGCCGAGGCCGACGGCCTGCGCGTGCTCAGCACCGCTGAGGCATGCGCCGAAGCCGACATGATCATGGTGACGCTGCCCGACCCGATCCAGGGCAAGGTCTATGAGCAGGACATTGCGCCCAACCTCAAGGAGGGCGACACCTTGATGTTCGCCCACGGCTTCAACATTCGCTTTGGCTTCATCCAACCGCCCGCCAACGTCGATGTCAGCATGGTGGCGCCCAAAGCGCCCGGCCATCGCGTGCGCGAGGTCTTCAAAGAAGGATCGGGCGTGCCGGCGCTGGTGGCCGTCCACCAGGATTTCAGCGGCAAGGCGCTGCAGAACGCGCTGGCCTACGCCAAAGGGCTGGGCTGCACGCGCGCCGGCGTGTTGGAGACGACCTTCGCCGAGGAGACCGAGACCGACCTTTTCGGTGAGCAAGCGGTGCTCTGCGGCGGCGTCAGCGAGCTGGTCAAGGCGGGCTTCCAGACGCTGGTCGAAGCGGGCTATCAGCCCGAGATCGCCTACTTCGAGTGCTTGCATGAGCTGAAGCTGATCGTCGATCTCATGTATCAGGGCGGCCTCAGCTACATGCGCTACAGCATTTCCGACACCGCCGAGTGGGGCGACTACAAGAGCGGCCCGAAGATCATCACCGACCAGACGCGCGAGACCATGCGCCAAATCCTGAAAGACATCCAGAGCGGCGCCTTCGCCGAAGAGTGGATGGACGAATATCACAGCGGCGGCAAGAACTTCTACGCCCGCCGCGCCCAGGAGCAGAACCAGCCGATCGAGGTCGTCGGCAAACAGCTGCGGCGGATGATGACCTTCCTGGATGCGAAGGAAGTGAATTGAAGAAATGCATGGCGAAAACCGGGAGTTCGTTTCATGCCATCTTCGAGGAAGCTTCGTGAGGTTTAACAGATAAAGCTGGCGAATCCGTAGGCGCTGCTCGTAGCTGCGCATCCTTGAGACAATCGCAACTTTGCGGCCTGTCGAGGACGTGCGACTGGAGCCGCACCTACGATTCTTGCCGGATGATTTTGTTCAAAACCATCGAGCTTCCCAGAGGACAAAGCCATTTGATTGCACAGCACTTATGACCGACATCATCGCAACGATTGGTCCGGCCTGCGCCGACGTGGACGTTCTGGCCGATATGATTCGCTCCGGCATGAGCGTGGCGCGCATGAACTTCAGCCACGGCGACTACGCCTTTCACTCGCGCATGGCCGACCTCGTCCGTGCAGCGATGGAGAAGGCGGGCAGGCCGATCGCGCTGCTCGCCGATCTGCAGGGCGCTAAAGTGCGCATCGGCTGGCTGGCGCAGCCGGTTCCCGTCGCCGTCGACCAGTCGGTCATCCTGGTGGGCATGGAGGTGGATGCACGCGAGACCGGCGACGGCTTGCCGCCCGACGCCGTCCTCCTCCCGGTCGATTTCGACCTGGCGCCCCATCTCAAGCCCGGCGCCACCGTGCTGATCGACGACGGCAACATCGAGCTGCGCGTCGAGTCGATTGTAGACGGTCATGTTCACTGTCGCACGGTGCACGGCGGCGAGATCAAGTCGCGCAAGGGCGTCAACGTCCCTTACACCATGTTGCCGATCCCGGCGCTGACCGACAAAGACCGCGCCGACGCTTCTTTCGCCGTCAGCCTGGAAGTGGACTGGATTGCGCTCAGCTTCGCCGGGTCGGCGGACGACGTCAACGAGCTGCGCGAAATCGTGGCGGCGGCGCAGGCGCACAGCAACGTGCATAAACTTCCACGCATCATGGCGAAGATCGAGCGGCCCGACGGCGTGGAAAATCTGCGCGCCATCATCGAGGCGAGCGACGGCGTCATGGTGGCGCGCGGGGACCTGGCCCTGGAAACCAGCCCCTGGCAGTTGCCGTTGCTGCAAAAGCAGATCGTGCGCGCCTGTCGCCGCGCGCACAAGCCGGTGGTCGTCGCCACGCAGATGCTGGAGAGCATGATCCATAACCACCGCCCTACGCGCGCCGAGGTCAGCGACGTCGCCAACGCGCTGCTCGACGGCGCCGACGCCGTCATGCTCTCCGGCGAGACTGCGGTCGGCGCCTATCCGGTGCAGGCCGTGCGCACGATGGTCACGATCTGCCAGAACGTGGCCCCGGGGTTGTCCACCCACAACCCGCTTTCGGCGACGGTCAACGGCGCTCCCGCCGGCGTCGGCGCTCAGCGTCCATCGCTGGAGCCTGTGCAGCGCGAACGCTTTGTTTTATGATATGGACATGCGAACCTCTATGCCGGTGTTGTCGATGTTCTATGGCATTATGATACGCTCTATTTAGAAAGCGTTCCGCTCGGGGAGGTCACTGAGGCGCAAAGAACCGCTTGAATCTGGATTTCATACACAATGGAGTTTTTGTTCCTGACGGAAAGGGGGTGATCGAAATGGAGGATGGTCTTGATGACCTTTTGCAGCGGTCGATAGAAGAAGCATGGATGAGAAAGCATCCGACGGACAGACGAGAACGATCCAGTTTCGATTCACCTTCGAGGAGGATTTGCAATGAACCGGTCAGCATCTGTAGAGCACAACGAACAGGAGTTCGTAGACGGTGGCTCCGATGAGATTCCCGCCGTAGACGTCGAGCAATTTCGCATTCAGGATCAGGCGGCGTACGCCCGTGAAATTGCCAACGGCAACGTCGTGCTGATCTTTGACACCACGCTGCGCGATGGCGAACAAAGCCCCGGCGCCACGCTCAACACCCAGGAAAAACTGGAGATTGCCCATCAACTGGCCCGCCTGGGCGTCGACATCATCGAGGCGGGCTTCCCGGCCGCCAGCCCCGGCGACCTGGAGGCGGTGAAGCGCATCGCCGAGACGGTGGGGCGCAAGCCGCGCCGCGGCAAGAACGGCGAGATCGTTGCGCCGCCCGTCATCGCCGGCCTGGCCCGCGCCAATAAAAGCGACATCGACAAGGCGTGGGAGGCTGTGCGCGGGGCCGTGCGGCCGCGCATTCACACCTTCCTGGCCACCAGCGACATCCACATGCAATACAAGCTGCGCATGACGCGCGACGAGGTGCTGGAGACCGTCGGCGACATGGTGGCCTATGCGCGCAGCCTCTGTCAGGACGTCGAATTCAGCCCAGAGGACGGCGGCCGCAGCGACCCCGAGTTCCTGGTCAAGGTCTTGGAGGTGGCAATCAAAGCCGGCGCCACCACGCTCAACATCCCAGACACCGTCGGCTACACCACGCCGGAGGAATACGGCGCATTGATCAAATATCTGCGCGAAAACACCCCCGGCGGCAAGGAGGTCATCTTCTCCTGCCACTGTCACAACGACCTGGGCCTGGCGACCGCCAATACGCTGGCCGGCGTGCGCAACGGCGCGCGCCAGATCGAGGTGACCATCAACGGCATCGGCGAGCGCGCCGGCAACACCAGCCTGGAAGAGACGGTGATGGCCATGTACGTGCGGCCGCAGGTCTTCGGCCTCACCACCAACATTATTACGCAGGAGATTCACCGCACCAGCGACATGGTGAGCCGTTACACCGGCATGGTCATTCAGCCGAACAAGGCCATCGTCGGCGCCAACGCCTTTGCACACGAGGCGGGCATCCACCAGGACGGCATGCTCAAGCACAAGCGCACCTATGAAATCATGGACGCCTCCACCATCGGGCTGAACACCAGCAAGCTGGTGCTGGGCAAACATTCCGGCAAGCACGCGCTGGCGCGCAAGCTGGAGAGCATGGGCTATCGCCTCACGCAGGAGGAGCTGAAGGAGGTCTTCAACCGCTTCAAGGAGCTGGCCGACAAGAAGAAGAACGTCACCGAGGCCGACCTGGAGGCGCTGGTCGGCGACGAGCTGTATCAGCCGGTCGAAGCGTGGGAGTTGGTCGAGGTGCAGGCGCACTGCGGCACCTCGCTGACGCCTACGGCGGTGGTGAAGCTCAAGGACAACAGCACCGGCGAGATCAAATTGGGCGCGGCCACCGGCGCCGGCCCGGTCGACGCCGTCTATAAAGCGATCAACGAAGTAGTAAGGGTGCCCAACAACCTGGTCGAGTTCCTGGTGCAGGCGGTCACCGAAGGCATCGACGCCAACGGCGACGTCACCATCCGCATCGAGGTGCCCGACAGCCGCGGCTACAAGGAGACTGCACAGGGCCGCCAGCGCCGTCGCCTCTTCAGCGGACGCGGGGTGGACACCGACATCATCGTCGCCAGCGCCAAGGCGTACATGCAGGCGCTGAACAAGATGATCGACGCACTCAAGAGCGAAAGCCAGGCTCCCACTGCGCAGGTGAGTGAAGACCTGGTCATCGAGGCCGGTTTGTAAAAAACAGATCGTGCAGGACTCGGATCGGGCGGGTAGACGCAAATGATGAATCTGCGTCAATCCGTCCGATCTGCGTTGTCTGTGTGTTCTTTATTCCTCCAACCTGTCACCTTTGCGGAGCGCGCATGGCGCAGAAGATCATCTTTGACACCGATCCTGGCATCGACGACGCTATGGCGCTGTTTTTTGCATTGGCGTCGCCGGAGATTGAGGTGGTCGGCGTGACGACCGTCTTTGGCAACGTTCACACCGAGCTGGCGACGCGCAACGCCCTGGCTCTGCTGGAGTTCGCCGGTCGCTCGGATCTTCCCGTGGCGCAAGGCGCCGTTAGACCGTTGCATCTCCCTTTCGAGGAACCGGCCACCCTCGTTCACGGCCAAAACGGGTTAGGGGAAGTCGCTCTGCCGGCGCCGAAGACCTCGCCCGATCCTCGTCCGGCGGCGCAGTTCATCGTCGACGCCGTGATGCGCTTTCCCGGCGAAATCATCCTGGCGCCGGTGGGGCCGCTTACGAACATCGCCCTGGCGCTGATGCTGGAGCCGCGCATCGTCGAACGGGTGGCGGGCGTCGTGCTGATGGGCGGCGCCGCCACCGTGAACGGCAACGTCAACCCTGCGGCCGAAGCCAACATCTGGCACGATCCTCACGCCGCCGACCTGGTCTTCACCGCCGGTTGGCCGGTCACCATGCTGGGGCTGGATGTGACAATGGCGGTGCAAATGGATGACGCCTACTTCGCCGGCCTGCGCACTTCCCGGCTGGGCGAGTTCATCCACGCCATCTCGCGCTTTTACCTCGAGTTCCATCGTCAGGTGCATGGGCTCGACGCCTGCCACACGCACGATCCCTCCGTCATCGCCTACCTGATCGATCCGACGCTCTACACCGTGGAATACGGCCCGATTCGCGTCGTCACCGAAGGGATCGCCATGGGACTGACGCTATGGGATCGCTGTGGAAAATGGCTCCGACCCAATGCGTGGACAGGCAGACCCGCCGTCGGCGTCTGCACGCGCGTGGATGCGCCGCGCGTCTTGGCGCTTTTTCACGAACGCATCGTTGGAGAGCGTTTGCCGGCGCAGTAGAAAATTGTCTATCACAGAAACAATCTTTTACCCGTATAAAATCGCATTTCAACCATCCAGAGATCAGGGAAGAACTCTATGACTCGCCATTTCATCATCGACACCGACACCGCTTCGGACGACGCCGTCGCCATCGTCATGGCCTTGCAGTGGCCTGACGTGGAGGTGGACGCCATCACTGTGGTCTACGGCAACATGCCGTTGGAGGTTGCAAGCGCCAACGCTCGCTACAGCGTGGAGGTGTGCGGCAAGGAGACGCCGGTCTATGAAGGCTGCGCCAAACCGCTGCTGCGCTCCGCCGCCTACGCCGACTGGTTCCATGGCCCCTACGGCATGGGCAAGCTGGGACAGTTGCGACCGCAGCGCCCCGCAGCCGGCCAAAACGCGGTCGAAGAGCTGATCCGTCGCTTCCGCGCCGCGCCGGGCGAAATTACGCTCGTCACCCTGGGGCCGTTGACCAACATCGCTGCCGCGCTCACCGTCGAGCCGAGGATGGCGGAGTGGGTTAAAGAGTGCTACATCATGGGCGGCGCCGCCAACTGCGTGGGCAACGTCACGCCAGCCGCCGAATTCAACATCTGGTGCGACCCGGAGGCGGCGCGCATCGTCTTTCACTCTGGCATGAAGTGCCTGATGGTCGGCTGGGAGCACTGCCGCTTCGATGCGGCGCTCTCTGACGAGGAGATGGCTTATATTCGTTCTTTCGACACCGAACGGGCGCACTTTGCGTTGGATTGCAACTCCTTCGCTCTGGACGCCGGGCGCAGAATTCAGGCCGCCGCCGGTCTGATGCTGCCCGACCCGGTGACGATGGCGATTGCGATTGAGCCGGGCGTCTGCACGCGACGCAGCCGACATTACGTCGACGTCGCCTGCGCCGACGAGCTGACCCGCGGCATGACCGTCGTCGATGAGCTACATGTGACCGGCAATGCGCCGAACATCGATGTCTGCTGGGAGATCGACAAGCCTCGCTGGAAGGAAATTTTATACCAAACGCTGCAGTAAGACTTCAACGGTATGATACAATTCTTGTAATCGTCATGGGGGTGAGTGAAGAGAAGGCCATCGTTCAACGGGTAGCCCGAGGCGCCTTGCCTGTGCTGAGGAGAAATAATGAGTCGGTTAGAAACACTGATACAATCTGTTCGTTACGTCACGGTGAAGGATCATCACTTCGTTGTGTTGGACGCCGATGATTGGGAAGCCTTGCTCGAGTGGCTTGAAACTATCGAAGACCTTCAGATCTTTCAGGATGCTCTGACGCAATTGGACGTCGCCGGGGGTGATCCGAACCAGGCAGGCTGGCTGCGCTGGGAAGAAGTGCGGGATCAACTTTCGTGAAGCGGTATGAAATCTATGTCACGCCATCCGCCTGGGCGGAGCTTCAGCAACTGCCCGGCAATGTCAAGCAGCGCCTTCGTAAAGCGATCGATGGATTAACCGAACATCCGACGCCTCCCGCCAGTAAACGACTCACCTATACAAGCAGCAGTAAAGTTCTTCTTTATCGACTACGCATAGACAGATGGCGAGTTGTTTATGCAATTGATGAAGAAGCAGCATGGGTCGGCATCCTGGCGGTGCGGCGTCGCCCTCCTTATGATTACAGCGACCTTGAGGTCTTACTGGAGAACCTTTTGTAAACTGGGGAATCTGAAATCGTTGTGTGAACACCGGTATCGATTATTTTACGTTTTCCGTCATCATTGACGATCTTGTCTTCCACGATGGCCGCACGTTAATGGGGGTGCTCGGCGGCGGAGGGCCGCAGACGGCCTTCGGCATGAAGCTGTGGACGCATGGGGGCGTCGGTCTCTGCGGCGGCGTGGGGCTGGACTTCCCGCCGGAGGCGCAGGCCTGGCTCGACGCCATGGGGATCGACACGCGCGGCCTGCGCCGCGATCCGGTGCATCGCTCCCTGCGCGCCTGGCAGATCATCGAGGAGGACGGACGGCGCACGCAGGTCTGGCGCACCCAGGGCGAGGCCATTCCCACGCATCTGGCGCTGCGCCCTGACCAGGTGCCGGACGTTTACTGGTCGGCGCGCGGCTTTCACTTCGGCGTGCATCCCGAAGCGCCCAATTTGCGCATCATGCAGGCGCTGCGCGAACGCGGGATCGTCGTCAGCATTGAGCCATTTCGGGATGCTTCACGCCCATTGAGCGACGCCGAGCTGAGCGCGCTGGTCGGCGCCTGCGACATTTTCTCCCCTAATCTGGTCGAAGCCGAGTCGCTGGTGGGAAGCGGCGACCCGATGACGCTGATTCGACGCTTGACAGACGCCGGCGCGGCCATCGTAGCGCTGCGCATGGGCGCCGAAGGCTCCATCGTGCATCGGGCGGCGACCGGCGAGACGTGGTGCATTCCGGCGGCGCGCACGCCGGTGGTGGACCCGGTCGGCGCCGGCAACGCCTACTGCGGCGCGCTGCTCGTCGGTTGGCTGGAAACCGGCGACCTGCGGCTGGCGGGCCTGTATGCGGCGGTTGCGGCGAGCTTCCTGGTGGAGCAATACGGCCTGCCGGCCCCGCGTCCCGACCTCCGTCAGGAGGCGGAGCAACGGTTGGTCAGCCTTTTAGATTCTCACTCAATTTCAAACACGCCTTCCATGCCGCCGGCCAGCACCCTCCCTTGACGCGTCCTCAAGAAGGTGAGCGCCGGCGGTGAAGCGAGCGGCGTCCAGCGGGCGCCATCCTCCGAACGCCAGATGCGTTCGACGTCGCTGAGCAGCCAACCGTTCGGCAGCGCCAACAGGGCGTTGACGACTTCGGGCGCGTCAGGAACAGGTCGGAAGGTGTAGCCGCCGTCATCCGAGCGCCACAGGCCGGCGCCTTCCGTCCCCGCCAGCACCGGGCCGCCGCAATGAAACGCAGGCGACGCGGCGATCGAGAGCACCGGCGCAGGCAAAGAGGCGATCTGCTTCCAGCCGCGCCCAGCGTTGGGCGACCGATAGAGTCCGCTCCCGGCGCCGGCGAAGACGACCTCCAGCGGAGGCCAGTCGCCGTCCGGCTGCGGCGGCGCCCACGCCAGCGTCAGCACGTCGAAGTCAAACAGGCCGAAGTTGCAGACGAAGAAGTCGCGGCCCCGATTGGCGCTGCGCAGCACGCCTCCACCTGAAGAGCCTGCCAGGATCACGCCGGTGTGCTCGTAGTTGGGATGAGGCGCCAGACAGACGACCGGGGCCGTTACGTTGTCCACCCAGCTCGCGCGCCAGCCGCCCTCGTCCGTCGTGTAGGCGACGCCGTGCGTTGCGCCTCCGACCAGTAACCGTTCGCCGTCATGAAAGCAACAGGAGGGATGGTGATCGGGCTGGGGCGTGGCGAGCAGTTGTCCATCTTTGTACAGAAACAGACCTTCTGGGCCAAGCGCCCAAATTTCATCGTGATTTTCGGTGAGCGAAAGAATTACAGGCATAGCTACGGCGTAAAACTCTGCTGAGGTTTGCGGTGATAAACGATGGCGTCGGTGCTCAACGCCATGGATGCGCCGCTGACTGCAGCCTGCAAGACCGCCGTCACGACGTCCGTAGCGTCGAGCAGACCGGCGCGCTGCGCATCTACGATGGCTCCTCGGAGCACGTCATAGGTCATCGGCGGCCCCTGCTCCGCCACCCGTTCCAGGATGAGCGCAGGGGAAGAGACGCCTGCGTTGCACAGCAGCTGTCGTTGCGGAGCGCTGAGCGCATGGGCTACGATGCGCATGCCGGATGCACATTCGGCGTCGCTCTCCTGTGCAGCTGCTTGCAACACTGTGCTGCGACAATGCAACAGCGCCGCGCCGCCGCCCGCCACCACGCCCCCGCGCTGGACGGCGGAGAGCACCTTCCAGGCGCGCTCCGCCTTGGCGCGGCGCATCTCGCGCTCCGGCTGATGATAGGCGCCGATCTTCAACACGCCGACGCCGCCGCTCAGCGCAGCCAGCCGGCGCACCAAGACCGGTCGCTCTTCCTCATCGTAGGGCAACAGGGCCAGACGACGGCTGAGCTCGGCGATTTGCTCTTGGATGAACGTTCGCCGCGCGCCTTCCATCGTGACCACAAGGTTTTTGTCAGAGAACTCGACGCGCTGCGCGCGTCCCAAATCTTCCGGACGCGCGTCTCTGGCTGTGCGCTCGCCGAGTTCGCCCAAAATCGCAGCGCCGGTCATGGCGGCGAGGTCCTGCAGGGCAAAACGGCGCTCATCGCCGACCGCCCTCAGTTTGACCGCCAGGATCATCGCCTTGCGCTTTTCGGCGGGCTGCATCTGATTGGCGACGAGCACGTTCAACGCCGGGCCGGAGACGTCTGGCGCAACAATCAGGAGCGCTTTGCGCCCTGCGCGAATCGTCGCTTCAAGCAAAGCGACCGCCTGCGCCGCTTCGTTCAGAGGCTTGTCGAGGAGCGCAACCGCTGGCGCAACCAGCACGCTGCGTCGACGCTCCATTTCGGTGTAGAAATACATGCTGACGATCTCGGCGCCGTAGTGCGCACCGCCCAGATATTGCCGCTCCAGATAGGGAGCGACATAGGATTCGATCTGGATGTGACCGTCCGCGCCGAGCAGGTAGCTCATCTCGCCGAGCACCGCCGCCAGATCATCATCTTGAACGACCGTGCGCGCGACCACGGCCAGGTTGCGTTCGCCGTCGACCTGTACGCTTTGGCGGCGCAGCGCCTCGACCGCCACGGCTGCGCCCCGCCGCATCCCCTCGGTCAGGCGCATGGCGTTGAAACCGGCGGAGATCTGGCGGACGCCTTCATCGACCAGCGCCCGCATCAACACCAGGGCGGTTGCGCCGCCGTCGCCCACCTGCTGCTCGAGCCTCCAGATCACGTGCCGCGCCAACATCGCGCCGACGTCGAGGTCGGGCCGGCCCAGGCTGATGATGCGACGCAGAGCCGTAGCGGCGTCGTCGAGCGCTTCCACGATGCGCCGCGTGCCTTCGTAATTAAGCACCGGCCCGCGACTGGGGCCAAGCGTCGCCGCCACCATGTCGGCCAACATGGCGATGCCTGCATGAAACTGGCTGCGCGCTTCGGGTTGGAAAGCGATCCCCGGACGCAGAACAGGCGCCGATGGCGCAGAAGGACGATTGGGTTGTGGCATAGACGAACCTTTTCGAGCGACCTTCAATTTTCAGTCTTGCTGGCAAATGATCGAACGAGGGCGAACTTCAGCCCTGGAAATGCTACCCCAGGCGCGATGATTCGTCAAAACAGGGGAGAGGGTCAGGAGCGGTTGGCGTAGGCGCGTTGCAAGGCGGCGAGCAACATCTCTCGCTGCACAGGCTTGCTGACGTAGTCATCCATGCTGTGTTCGAGGTACAGGTTGCGCTGAGTCTCGAAGACGTTCGCCGTCATCGCCACGATCCAGGGTTGCTGCGCCGCAGGCAAGATGGCGCGGATGAGCTGCGTCGCTTCGACGCCGTCCATCTCCGGCATCTGAACGTCCATCAGAATCACGTCGTAGGGTTGACGGCGCACCGCCTCCACGGCCTGCACGCCGTCGCTGACGACGTCGGCGCGATAGCCGAGACGTCCAAGCATGGTTTGAATGACCTTTTGGTTGACCAGGTTGTCTTCCGCAACCAGGATGCGCAAAGGGCACCGCTGCGCCATCTGCGCGTCCCACTCGGTGGGGGCGCTGCTCTTTTCTGGCGTAGTTCCTTCTTGCCACAACGCCAAGAGCGCCTTGCGGAGATGAGCAGGTTTGATCGGCTTGGCGAGGCGTCCATCGACGCCTGCGGCGCGCAAGTCTTCTTTTTCCACATCGATCGACGTGAGCAAGAGAATGGCAGGGCGATTGGAACCCCAGCGCCGATGGATTGCTTTCGCTGCGGTCACGCCATCCATTCCGGGCATTTGCATGTCGAGCAGAATTACGTCGAACCGTTCGCCCTGCTCCATGACTTGAAGCGCGCTTGCCGCAGAGTCGGCCACGGCGCATGTCATTTTCCATTCGGTCGCATATCGTCTCAAAATGTCCTGATTGGTTCGATTGTCATCTACGATGAGCACGCGTTTGCCCGCCAGCACGCTTTCTGCGACGCCGGCGTCTTGTCGCGTCACTTCCGGCGCAGCCTGTAGCGCCACCTGAACATGAAAGATCGAGCCTTTGCCTGGAACGCCTTCACTTTCCACCCAAATGGAGCCGCCCATGAGCTCCACGATTTTGCGCGAGATGGCGAGTCCCAAGCCTGCACCGCCATGCCGCCGCGTGGAGGAGGCGTCCACCTGACTGAAGGGCTGGAAGAGCAACGGCTGACGCTCTTTCGGGATGCCGATGCCTGTGTCCTGCACTTCAAAATGAAGGGAATAACGCGAAGGAGCGCCGCCTTCGCCTCCCGGCTCGCGGCGGCCGGTGACCCGCAGATTGACTTCGCCTGCGTCGGTGAATTTGACGGCGTTGCTCAACAGGTTGACCAGCACCTGGCGGAGACGGGTGACGTCTCCGAGCACCTGCTCTGGGATGTCGCCGTAGACGGCGTAGGTGAGCTCCAGCTTTTTGCGCAGCGCCTGCACCGCCACCAGGTCGAGGGCTGACTCGACGCACGACAGGAGCGCAAAGGGTTGCATCTCCAGCTCAAGCCGCGCCGATTCAATTTTGGAGAAGTCCAGAATGTCGTTGACGAGGGCAAGAAGATTCTCGCTCGAAAGGCGCACCGTTTCGACGAAGTCGCGCTGCTCTTCGTTCAGGGGCGTGCCGAGCAAGAGGCTGGTCATGCCGACGATGGCGTTGAGCGGGGTGCGAATTTCATGGCTCATGTTGGCCAGAAATTCGCTCTTGGCGCGCGTGGCGGCCTCCGCCGCCTCTTTGGCCGCCCGCAACGTTTGCTCGGCCACTTTTCGGTCGGTGACGTCGTGGAGCAGCAGCAGCGCCCCCAGTCGCTGTCCGGGGAGCGCCTCTAAAGAGGAAGTGCGCACTTCCAGCGTTGCGCCGCTTGACGTCGCCACCTCGAACACCGCCGCCTGTTCCGAGAGCTGGCCGGCGATGACGGCGCCTGTTGGGCTGACCTCATGAAGTTTTTTCCCAATCGCTGCAGCCGTCGTTTCCACCTGCAAAATGGCTGCGCCGGCAGGATTGAGGTCTATTATCCGCCGGTCAGCGTCGACGACGACCATGCCCTCGTTCATGTATTCGACCAGTTGTGTGCGCGCAAGCGGCACGATGTGCAGCAGCCCCAGCTTGAGGATCGCCCAGGCGAGCAGCGCGCCGACCAGCGCAAACGCAATCGACGTGAGGTCTAGCCAGGGCCAGGGCGTGAGATCAAAAAGATAGACGAAATTGGCGATCCATGGAATGAAGACCGCCGCCAGGATGACGATGGATTGCAGACGATAGGGATGGTGATGGGCGTTCGCCAGCGTATGGCGCACGAGCAGCGCGGCGCCGATCAGCACCAGGGCGTACAGATAGGCGGCATAGAGCCAGAAGAGCGGCCCGTGCGTGTACTCGTCCTCCAGCCCATAAGGCGCCTGAACGAGCTGTGCGTCCGTCCAGAAGAGATGATGCCAGTCGTTGGTGAATGCGGTTGCAATCGCCAGCAACGAAGGCAGCCAGAGCAGATGGCGCCAGCGGCTGGTGAAAAGTCGATCGGCGCCGATGTACCGGAGAACGAACAGGAAGAACCAAACCGGCGTGGTCTGGATGCCGATATGGCTGACCTGGTTGATGAGAATTTTCTGCTGGAGGTCGGTGACCGCCAGCGCCAGTCCGTCGCAAAAAATCCACAGTGCGGCGCTGAGCATTAAAAAAGTCAGCTCGCGCGCGCCGGGGCTGTTGCGCTTTCGCCAGGTTTGTCTTGCGACAAAGAGCGCCCCAATCAGAGCAGCGATGTAAAGGAATAGAATCCAATGAAATTGCAAACGATGTCGCCTTTGAGAACAAGAATTTCGATTTCAGGCTCCGAAGTTTTCAATCCTCATAGAAGATATACAAACTTTATTCGTTCGTTGCACGCGCAAAAAGGCGTAAAATGAACGCTTACTTTTCAAGACAGGCGCTCTGAGTGGATCGGCATGTCGCGCCGGAGGCGGTGACCCCCGTTAGGTTCGGCCTCTGGCCGGACGCCCCTGCAGTGTATAAAGTCATGACAGGGCGAGTAGGCGCAGCTACGCACTGCGCCTACAGATTCCCAGATTTTCGTGAAATCTCATCAAGCTGCCTGGCAGATAGTCGCTCACTCTGGCGATCAATCTTTTCGTTCGATCACGCGCTCGATGATCTTGCCTGTGCTCTGGTCGCACAAAATCTGTTTGACTTGGTTGCCGTGCATCAGCTCTTCTTTGACGAGCGCCAGGCCATCGCGGATTTCATGGTGCACCGTGATCGGTTTGGCCGGCTCCTCCGCCCGCCATTCAAAGAGTTCGACCGGCTCCCATTGTTTAGATGCGGCGGATTTGTAGCACGCATCGAGAATGGCGTTGATGACATAGCCGTCGTAGAAGGTTTCCATCGGCTGCCGCCCACTGTCCAGCGCGTCGAACATGTCGGCGAACATGTTGACGTAGCCCAGCTCGTGCACTTCGTCGCCGACGGGGAAGAGCCAGCCGCTTTCCGTCTCCGCCTTTTCCGCCGTGTAGCCGCCCTTGGCCGCCGTAAACATCTCGAAGCCGGTGCGCAAAAAGTGGTTGAGCCAGATCGTGCCCTGCGTGCCGGAGACCTCGTCGCGCAGATCCATGCCGCCCCGGAAGGTCCAGCTCACCTCGAACTGGCCGACGGCGCCGTTTTCGAAGCGAATGAGGGCAATGGCGTTGTCATCGGCCGGGATGGGATGGACAAGCGTGTCCGCCCAACACATCACCTCCACCGGTCGGTTGTTCTTGCCGACGAAGTTGCGGATGATCTCGGCGCAGTGACAACCGAGATCGACGATGGCGCCGCCGCCCGCCAGCTCCTTGTCCCAGAACCAGGCGCTGTGCGGGCCGGAGTGCGTCTCGCGCGAGCGCACCCAGAGCACGTCGCCGATCGCTCCTGCGCGCACCGAGGCCAGCGCCTTCAACGTTTTGGGCGTGTAGACCAGGTCCTCCAGATAACCGGCGAAGACCCCCGCCCGCTCCACGATCTCCAGAATCTGCCGCGCCTCTTGTGCATTGCGCGCCAGTGGCTTGGTGAGCAGCACCGCCTTGCCTGCCTTGGCCGCCAAATCCACCGCTTCGACGTGCTGATAGTTGGGCAGGCCGATCACAACGACGTCGGTCTCCGGGTCGTTGATGGCCGCCGCCAAGTCATTGGTGGCTTTGGGGATTCCCCATTCTTTGGCGAACGCTTCGGCGCGGCTCTGGCTGCGCGAATAGATGACCTCCACGCGATCCCGGCTGCGCGCGCCGTGCAGCGTCATCGTGTAAAACATGCCGATCAATCCGGCGCCCAGCATGGTTACCTTGTGTGCTTTCGACATACAATGATCCTCTCCTTCGGGTGAATTGAATCTGGGGATTGCATTGCTGCAGAAGCAGTATACTCAAAAGATTAACAATCTCATAACCTTCCGAGCGTCCGCCCTCTCAATGTCTTTAACATGCCGGGGGTACTGTGAAGAACGGAGGCGCCATGCTGTGGCGGCATGGTGAACCACCAAGACACAAAGACACAAAGGACACTCAAGGACTATGAAGAATGGAGGCGCCATGCCGTGGCGGCGCCGTAGGGATGAAATCTCGCCGATCGCCCGAGCGCTCTGTTTTTGGGGGCCTTGCGCTGACTCTATTTTCATATCGAGATGTATTGCGCACCGTCTCGCCTGCAAGTGATCGCCCATCGCGGTTTTTCCGGCCTGTACCCGGAAAATACGCTAATCGCCATCGACGCCGCCATCCGCCTCGGCGTGGACATGGTGGAGGTGGATGTGCGCCTCAGCCGAGATGGCGTCCCCGTCCTTCTGCACGACGCCTCGTTGGAATCGACGACGAACGGCAAAGGCAAAGTCTATGAGCAGGATGCAAATGCGCTGGGCAAGCTCGACGCCGGAGGATGGAAATCTCCGGAGTTTCAGGGGGAGCGCATTCCGACGCTGGCCGAGGCGTTGCGCCTGGCCCGCCACCGCGTTGCACTGAACCTCGACCTGAAGACTGCGGACGCGATCGTCCCGACGATTGCGCTGGTGCGCCAACTCGACATGCTCGATCAGGTGGTGCTCAGCGGGCTGCGCCCCTGTCATGTGCGGTGGGTGCGCCGCCTCGAGCCGCGCATCCACGTGCTGCTCAACGGCCATGGCGTCTTTGAGTCGCTGATGCGGGTGATGTCGGCGCGCTGCGCCTTTGCCCTTACGCTTTGGCAGGCGCGACGTTCGGCTGCGCTGGGGTTAAATGTGAGCCATCGCTATGTGGCTCGGCCGTTGATCGACCGGGCGCATGCCCACAACCTTCGGGTGTGGACCTGGACGATCGACGATCCGGTGCGCGCGGCGGCGTTGGCGCAGTTAGGCGTGGCCGCCATCACCAGCAACTGGCCGGATCGCATTCTGCCGCTTGCACGCCACAAGGAGTTTTCCTCAACCTGTGAAGCGGCTTTTCAGAGGTGACAGCGCGCAACGAAGTCGTCGATCAGGCGGCGGGCGATGCTGATTTTGGGCGGGAGCAGCGGCAGCGCGTCGGGTGCAAACCATTGCGCGTCAGCGATCTCGCCGGCGCCCACCACAATTTCACCGCCGGCGTGCTCCGCCGTGAAGCCGATCATCAGTGAATTGGGGAAAGGCCAGGGCTGGCTGCCAAAGTAGCGGATGTTGTCCACCTGCACGCCGGTCTCCTCCTCCACTTCGCGCCGCACGCAATCCTCCAGCGTCTCGCCTGCTTCGACAAAGCCTGCAATGACGCTGTAACGGCCGGGTGGAAAACGATGGTTGCGCGCCAGGAGGATGCGAGGGCCATCGTCAAACCGCCGCGTGACGGCGACGATGATCGCCGGCGAGATGCGCGGGTAGCTGGTCAGTCTGCAGCGAGGGCAACGGCGGGCGCGCTCCTCTGTCAGCAGCTCGGTCTGCGCGCCGCAACGTCCACAAAACTGATGATCGCGATCCCAGTGTGCGATCTGCTTGGCGCGGCCCGCCAGCCCGATCTCGAACTCGTCCATCTGCTCGAAGAGGGCGCGCAGGTCATAGGCGGCGAATCCGTTCGGCAGCGTCGCCTCATCCGCAACGCAGCCGGAGAAACAGAGCAGCGGACGTTCGCCCTCCAGCATCCCCAGGTACTCTGTGCAGACGGCGGCCAGTCCTAACTCCTGCGGAGTCTCCGCAACCGGAATGGAGGGCGCGCCGTTGTGCTCATCTACGATCAGGCGGTCGCCCTGATACAGGTACCAGCGCGCCAGGCCGTTGGCGGCAGGCGCTCTGACGCCGGGGATAAATCGCATGGTCGGCGTGTGTTCTAAGATCGGCATTTTCAGTCCATTTCATGCAAAGCGTCGCGCCAGCTCGGCCTCGACGTCCTCCCAACGCAGGCCGCGCATATTCAAAAAGACGAGCGTGTGATAGACGAAGTCCGCCAGCTCGTAGACCACGCGCTCGTTGCTTTCATCTTTGGCGGCGACGATCACCTCGATCACCTCTTCCCCCATTTTCTTCAAGACTTCGTTTTCGCCTTTGGCGAAGAGAGCGGCGGTGTAGGACCCGGCGCGCGGATTTTCTCTACGATCCTGAATTGTGGCGGCGAGCGTCGCAAGCGTTGACATGAGACTCCTTTTCCATTTCCGGTTTTGCGAAGGTTGTAACAATTGACCCACCTTCGGAAAGAGCGGTCTACAATCGTTCACAAAATCATTTCGGCGATCATCGTAGCTGCGGCTCGCAGCCGCAGGGTCTGGCATACAACCCTGTGTCTCTGTCCGAGCGCCTTTTGCGACCCTGGCTGCGGTGCGCAGCCGCAGGCTCTGGTATAACTCTGTCCCGCCGGAAGCGATGACCCGATGTGCGCTTTTCACGTCGTCCACTGCAGCTCATAGCTGCATGCGCTCGGCAGGCCACAAGGTCTGGAATGGGTCAGGGAAGCGCAGCTGCGAGCTGCGCCTACGAATTTCCTGGAATCGTTTGTTAAAAATCGTCAAGCTTTCTGGATGGTTGCCTTCCGCCAAAAACCTACCCCAACTCCGCCGCCCACGCTTGCGTTCAGACGATTTTGCGAAAAAAGCAGGAGACGGCGCCTGTGTGACAGGCGGGGCCCGCCGGTTCGACTTGAATCAGCAGCGCATCGCCGTCGCAGTCGAGGTGGACGCCGACGACTTTCTGGATGTTGCCGCTGGTGGCGCCTTTATGCCATAGCTGCTGGCGGCTACGGCTCCAGAAGACCGTTTCGCCGATCTTCAGGGTCAGCGCCAGGCTTTCGGCGTTCATCCACGCCATCATCAACACCTGGCCGGTGTGCGCATCCTGCACGATCGCCGGAATCAACCCGGCTTCGTTGTAACGAATCTCTTGTAAGAGCTCTGGATTGGTCATAGATGAGCCGTGCGGTGGGGAAGGTGCGCCGAAGTCGTTTCGTCGATCTGGAGCGGAAAGCGCACCGGCGTCCCCGCCGCGCGCAGCTGTTCTTTGATCTCCAGGATGCTGATCTCGCGAAAATGGAAGAGGCTGGCGGCCAATGCGGCGGCGGCGCCTCCTTCGGTGAGCGCCTGCACAAAGTGCTCTGGCCGGCCGGCGCCTCCGCTGGCGATCACCGGGATGGAGACGGCGTCGCTGATGGCGCGCGTCAGCGGGATGTCGTAGCCTTCCTTGGTGCCGTCGCCGTCCATCGAGGTCAGCAGAATCTCGCCGGCGCCGCGTCGCTCCACTTCGCGCGCCCATTCCACTGCGTCGATGCCGGTGTTGATGCGCCCGCCGTTGACGAAGACGTCCCAGCCGGGTCCGCGTTCGGCGAGCTCCTGGCCGCGCCGTCGCCGTGCGTCGATGGCCACGACGATGCACTGGCTGCCAAAGCGCGTTGCGGCTTCGGTGATGAGCGTCGGGTTGCGCACCGCCGCGCTGTTGACGCTCACCTTGTCGGCGCCCGCCAGCAGAATGGCGCGCATGTCCTCCACCGTGCGGATGCCGCCGCCCACGGTGAAGGGGATGAAGACGCTGTCCGCCACGCGGCGCACCATGTCGATCACGATGGCGCGCGCTTCATGCGTCGCCGTAATGTCGAGAAAGACCAGCTCGTCGGCGCCCTCGCGGTCATAGACCTGCGCCTGCGCCACCGGATCGCCGGCGTCGATCAGGTCGACGAAGTTTACGCCCTTGACGACGCGGCCATCTTTCACATCCAGACAGGGAATGATGCGTTTCGCCAACATATCGAATATTATACGCGCAGTTGGCTGAGGAATTCCAATGCGGCGTCCAGCGCGGGCAACTGTTCGGGGGAGGTCTCGGTCAGCAGCTCCCACGCCTCTTGCGCCGACACCCAGCGCGCCTCGCAATGATTTTCGTGGCCGAGCCGAATTTCCCCCGGCCCGATCTCCGCCAGGTAGTAGACGATGGTGCGTTCGACCTCAAAGCCGCGGATCACCGAGGTGTAGTGAAGCTCGGTGCGGCAGGCGTCGTAGACTTTGCGCACCGGCAGGCCCGCCTCTTCGGAAAATTCGCGACGGGCGCAGGTGATGTCGCCCTCGTTGCGGTGACGTCCCCCGCGTGGGAACTGCCACTGCTCGAAGAAGAGATTGTAGAGCAGGAGAAACTGGGGTTCGCCGTTCTCCCAGCGAAACGGAATCAGCCCGGCGCTGCGTCGCACGAGCGGTTGATGGCCGATTCGGATCGCCTCGGCCAGGTCAAGCGCGCCGGTGTAGAGCGCCTGCCCCACGATGACGCCCTCGATGTTGTAAAATTCGTGCGCCTTCAGCGTTTCGATGTCGGCGAGGCCGGCGACGCCGCCGCTGGCGATCACTTTGAGGCCGGTGACGTCGCCCAGGCGCGAGGTCATTTCGATATTGACGCCGGAGAGCATCCCGTCGCGGCTGATGTCGGTGTAGACGACGCGCTTCACGCCCATCGCCTGCATTCGATGCCCCAGCTCAATGGCGTCTACGTTGCTGGTCGTCTGCCAGCCGTGCGTGGCCACCTTGCCGTCGCGCGCGTCGATGCCGATGACGATGCGTTCAGGCCCCCAGCGCAACAGGGCCTCTGCGATCAGCCCTGGGTTGTCGATCGCCGCCGTGCCGAGCACCACGCGGTCGGCGCCCAACTCCAGGGCCAGCTGGATGTCCTCCAGCGTGCGCAGGCCGCCGCCAAACTGAATTGGAATCTCGACCGCCTGGCGGATTTCGCGCAGACGACGCAGGTTGATGGGGAGATTTTGTTCCAGTTCTTCGGTGGGCGTGACGGGCTTGTTTTGACCCGGATGTTGAATCAGGATGTGAGGAGGGCGATGCAATGCATTCAGGTGCGCCTGGGTGGCGCCGAGCGCGCCGTCGAGATTGACGACGTGCAGCCACTCCGCCCCTTGGGCTGCCCAGTGCCGCGCCATCGCAGCCGGATCGTCGCCGAACACAGTTTCCGCCGAAGGGTCTCCCTGGCGCAGGCGCACGCACCGACCCTGACGCAGATCGATTGCCGGATAGATGATCATCTACAAAACCTTGCTAAGCCGTTTTGATGCATCAAGTTAACCATTTTAGTTAACAGCACTTTACCACAAGTCTGTCTGGTGCAACGTAACTTACCATCCCCAAAAATTCGATTCCGGCGGGGCTGCACCGGCGTTGCACGAAGGATCGGTCGTGGTTGGCAATTCGGTGTGCACCCCATGTAGAATGGGTGTGCGCTGACGGTCCACGACGGACGCCAAAACCAACAACGGACAAGAAAACGTATCAGTGGTGGAGCCACGTATGCAATTCTCTCGCTTTGGAGAAAAATTCACCGGCCCGAGCGGCGTCTTAACCTTGATGGATGATCTCGGTTCTGCGCTGGCGGCGGGCGCAGGCAAGATGTTGATGCTGGGCGGCGGCAATCCGGCCAAAATTCCGACGATGGAAGCCCACTTCCGTCAGCGTATGCTTGAGATGCTGGAGGACGAAGAGAGCTTTGCGCGGATGGTGGGCGATTACAGCGCGCCGGAGGGCCATCGCGCCTTTATCGCTGCGCTTGCCGAGCTGTTGCGTCGCACCTACGGCTGGGAAATCGGCCCGGAGCACATCGCGCTTACGAACGGGAGTCAGACTTCGTTTTTCTATCTGTTCAATCTCTTCGCAGGAGAGTTCTGCGACGGGAGCCACAAACGCATCCTGCTGCCGCTGGCGCCCGAGTACATCGGATACGCCGACGCAGGGCTGACCGACGACCACTTTCTTGCCTATCGTCCGGAGATTTCGTTTTTAGAGGATCGCCTCTTCAAGTATCGCGTCGACTTCGATGCGCTGCGCGTCGGCCCTGAAATCGGGGCCATCTGCGTCTCGCGACCGACCAATCCCACCGGCAACGTGCTCACCGACGAAGAGATCGACCGTCTCAGCCGCCTGGCGAAGGCGCACGACATCCCGCTCATCATCGACAACGCCTACGGCGCGCCTTTCCCTCACATCCTCTACACCGACGTGCGTCCGGTCTGGGAGGAGCATCTGATCCTGTGCATGAGCCTCTCTAAGCTGGGCATGCCCGGCCCTCGCACCGGCATTGTGATCGCCCATCCGCGCGTGGTGCAGGCCATTGCTGCGCTCAACGCCATCATCAGCCTGGCGCCGGGCAGCGTCGGCGCAGCATTGGCGCTCGACATGGTGCGGAGCGGCGAAGTCCTTCGACTCAGCCAAGAGGTGATCCGCCCCTTCTACCAGGCCAAGGCGGAGCAGGCCGTCGCCTGGGTGCGCGAGGCGATGGGAGACGCGCCGTGTTATATTCACAAACCCGAAGGCGCCTTTTTCCTCTGGCTCTGGTTCAAAGACCTGCCGATCTCCAGCCAGACGCTCTACGAGCGCCTCAAAGCCCGCAACGTGATCGTGTTGTCCGGCCATCACTTTTTCCCAGGCTTGAAAGAGGAGTGGCCTCACAAGCACGAATGTCTGCGCGTGAGCTACGCCCAGGACGACGCCACCGTGCACGCCGGCATCCAGATCATCGCCGAAGAGGTCCGGCGCGCCTACGGCTTGCCTGAGCGGTGACGCCCCACGCAACGCGCTCCATTCAACGTTCTCCCTTGAATCGATGCCAATAAACGCGATCCGAAGCGGTCTCCTGGCTTGGAGGCGAGATCGAGGCAGTGCTAGAATGTCTCCAGGAGAGGCGATCGAGAGAGGGGCGATTCGAGACGAGGGAGACCTTTATGACGATCACAACTCAGGCGACATGGACAGAACGCGCCCACAATGGCGCGTACTCAATTGAAGAGAAGCTGGCCCGGCTGGACGTGGAGACCCTGACCTTCGACGACGTGTTGTTGATCCCCGGCTACACCGAGGTGTTGCCCAGCGAAGTCGATCTGCGCGTCGAGCTGCACCCGCGACTTCAGCTCAACATCCCGGTGCTCAGCGCCGCCATGGACACCGTCACCGAAAGCGAGCTGGCGATCGCGCTGGCGAGGCAGGGCGGGCTGGGCGTTATTCATCGCAATTTGAGCATTGAAGAGCAGGCCGCCGAAGTGGACAAAGTGAAGCGCAGCGAGAGCGGAATGATCGTTGACCCGATCACGCTGCCGCCGGACGCCACGCTGGCCGAAGCCGAGCAGCTGATGGCCCGCTACAAGATCAGTGGCGTGCCCATCACCGATGCGTCGGGCAAGCTGGTCGGCATTCTCACCAACCGCGACGTGCGCTTCGCCACCGATTTCACGCGGCCCATTCGGGAATACATGGTCTCCGAAAATCTGGTGACGGCGCCGTTGGGGACGACGCTGGCCGAAGCGCAGGAAATTTTGCATCGCTATCGCATCGAGAAGCTTCCTTTGGTGGATGAGGAAGGCCACCTGCGCGGGCTGATCACTTACAAGGACATCCTTAAGAAGCAGGATTACCCGAACTCTGCAAAGGATGACCGGGGGCGGCTGCTCGTGGCTGCGGCCATCGGCGTCGGTGAACAGGGCCTGCGCCGCGCCGAGGCGGTGATCGAGGCAGGCGCCGACGCCGTGGCGATCGACACGGCGCACGGCCACAGCAAAGGCGTCATCGAGACGATCCGGGTGCTGCGCCGTCGCTTCGGCGACGTCCCGATCATTGCGGGCAACGTGGTGACGCGCGAGGGCGTGCGCGACCTGGTCGAAGCGGGCGCCTCGGTGGTCAAGGTGGGCGTGGGCGCCGGTTCGATCTGCACCACGCGCGTCGTGGCCGGCGCGGGCATGCCGCAGCTCACGGCCATCCTGATCTGCGCCGAAGCAGGCCGCGAATTCGGCGCACCCATCGTGGCGGACGGCGGCATCCGCTACAGCGGTGACATCACCAAAGCGTTGGCGGCCGGCGCGTCGGCGGTGATGCTCGGCAGCCTGCTGGCCGGGCTGCACGAATCCCCCGGCGAGATCGTGATTCGCGAAGGGCGTTCGTTCAAGGAGTATCGCGGCATGGGCAGCCTGAGCGCCATGAAGGGCCGCGCCGGCGACCGCTATCAGACGGCGCAGGGCGAATCGGCCAGCCCGGACATCAGTGGCAAACTGGTGCCCGAAGGCATCGAGGGGCAGGTCCCCTACAAGGGCATGCTGAAGGATTTCATCTTCCAGCTCATGGGCGGCCTGCGCAGCGGCATGGGCTATGTGGGCGCCGAGAGCATTCCGGACCTGTGGGCGAAGGCGCGCTTTCAGCGCATCAGCCGCGCCAGCATCCTGGAAAGCCACCCGCACAGCATCATCATCACCAAAGAGGCGCCCAACTACCAACTTGCGACCGGACGCGGCTAGTCCGGGCCATCCAGACAGGAGATCGACTTGTCAGGCGAAAATCACCGTCGATTTGAGGGCAAAGTTGCACTGATCACCGGCGGGGGCACCGGCATCGGCGCTGCCATTGCGCGTCAGTTCGCCGTGGAGGGGGCGGGCGTGGCGCTGGTGGGACGCCGGGGCCATATCGTTCAGCGCCACGCCGACGCCTTGCGCGCCAACGGATACGATGCCCTGCCGATCCGCGGCGACGTCGCCGGTGAAGCGCCCAACATCGTGCGGCAGGTGGTGCAACATTTTGGCCGCCTAGACATTCTCGTCAACAACGCCGCCGTTTCGGCCGGCGTCGATCTGGACGAGATGACGCCGGAGCTCTGGCGTCAGGTGCTTGCCGTCAATCTGGACGCCGCCTTCGTGTTGGTGCGCGCGGCGCTGCCTCATCTGGTCGCTGCGCGCGGCTGCGTGCTGCACATCAGCAGCATCGGCGTCGTCGTCGGCGAGTTTGACGACATCGCCTACGTCACCAGCAAGGCTGCGCTGGAGGCCTTCAGTCGCCGGCTCGCCCTGGAGCTGGCGCCGCAGGGCATTCGTTCCAACGTCATCCGTCCGGGGTTGATTCACACCGAAGCGTTTGACACCATGCCGGCGGAGTTTTTCGAGGCGCAACTGCCGTTGATCCCGTTGGGGCGCGTCGGGCGGCCCGAGGACGTCGCCCGCGCGGCGGCGTTCCTCTGCTCTGAGGATGCGTCGTTCATCACGGGGACGGTGTTGACCGTGGACGGCGGAGAATCGGCGAAGTAGTCAGGAGAAGAGGAGAGGAGAAACGAGTCATGACCGTCACCGCAGTGGTGGGCGCCCAGTGGGGCGACGAGGGAAAAGGCCGCGTGATCGACTACCTGGCGCAGGAGGCGGACGTCGTCATCCGCTTCCAGGGCGGCGACAACGCAGGACACACGGTGATCAACGAGTACGGCAAACACGCCCTGCACCTCATCCCCAGCGGCATCTTCAACCCGCGCACGCAGAACATCATCGGCTCCGGCTGTGTCGTCAACCCGCAGTCGCTGCTGCATGAAATGGACGACCTGCGCTCGGCGGGCGTCGACCTGGGCAACCTCTGGATCAGCACCCGCGCCCAGATGTTGATGCCCTATCACCGCCAGCTCGACGTGCTCGAAGAGGCGGCGCGCGGCAAGGACACCATCGGCACGACCAAGCGCGGCATCGGGCCCGCCTACGCCGACAAAGCGGCGCGCTCCGGCCTGCGCATGGGCGATCTCCTGCAGCCAGAATGGCTTCAGATGCGCCTCGACAACGCCTTGCGCACCGTCAACCGCAAGCTTGAGATTCTCGGCGGCGAACCGGTCGACGGCGAGGCGCTCTATGCGCTGTGCATGGAGTACCGGGAGAAACTCGGCGACCGCATCATCGACACCGTGCCCATGACCCGCCGCGCCTTGCAACAGAACAAGCACATTCTGCTGGAGGGCCAGCTCGGCGTGATGCGCGATCTCGACTGGGGCATCTATCCTTATGTGACCAGCAGCAATCCCACCGCCGCCTACGCCGCCTCCGGCGCCGGCCTGCCTGCCCGCGCCATCGATCGCGTGATCGGCGTGGTCAAAGCGTACAGCACTGCCGTCGGCGACGGCCCCTTCCCCACGGAGCTGCACGACGCCGAAGGCGAGAAGCTGCGCGAGATCGGCGGCGAGTTCGGCGCTACGACCGGCCGACCGCGGCGCTGCGGCTGGTTCGACGGCGTGGCGATCGGCTACGCAGCCTGGCTCAACGGCATGACCGGCCTCGCCATCACCAAGCTCGACGTGCTCGACACCTTTGAAGCCATCAAAATTTGCATCGGCTACAAGCTGCCCAACGGCTCGATCGTCACCGACTCGATGCCGGATACGCCGGTGCTCATGCACGTGACGCCGGTGTACGAGGTCTGGGAGGGCTGGAAAACGTCTACGTCCGACTGTCGGCGCTGGGATGACCTCCCCAAGGCCGCGCGCGCGTATCTGCACCGCATCAGCGAACTGGCCGGCATCAAGATCGACTATGTGTCGGTCGGGCCGGAGCGGGATCAGATGTTCGCAGTGTGATGCAACGCCGCCTTCCGCCGGTCAACCGCCGCCGGGGAGACTTTCCCGCCTGAAATCGCCGGTTTTGACAGCAGCGACGGAACCCTATACAATTTCTAAGAAGAGGCGCAACAATTGCGCCTCACTTTTTCATAACGACGGTTTTTTATTCAAATCTTACGCCGAAGCCTGCCCGGTTCACGCCGGATCACAGGAGGAGACCATGAGCAATCGATCGGATCGCGTCTCGCGCGCGCCTGGCGACGCGCATGAGACCATCACGTATGAACTCGCCACCGACCGCACCTCCACTGCAGCCCGCAAATATCACATCTGGACGATCGGCTGCCAGATGAATGTGGCCGACTCGAATCACGTCGCCGCCGAGCTGGAAAAGCTCGGCTATGGGCCGACCGACCGGCTCGAAGAGGCCGACGTCGTCGTGCTCAACACCTGCGTCGTACGCCAGAGCGCTGAAGACAAGGCCATCGGCAAGTTGGGCAGCCTCAAGCCCTGGAAGAAGGCGCACCCCGATCGCGTCATTGCGCTGATGGGTTGTATGGTGGGGGTCAAGCCTAGCCCGCAGCTCGTGGAGAGCTATCCTTTTGTGGACGTCTTCATGCCGCCCAGTGAAGCGACGCCGTTGGTGAATTTTCTTCGCCAGGCCGAGATCGACGCCGAAATGGCGGAGATCGAACGCCAGCAGCTGGCGCGGCGCTATCAGCTTCAGGATGAAGCGCAGCCGATCGGCGCCGCCCAATCGATCAAGCATCTTGCCCTGAGCGGAGAGGCGCCCGTCGCCGCCTACGTGCCGATCGTCTATGGATGCAGTCACGCCTGCACCTTCTGCATCATTCCATTTCGCCGCGGGGTGGAGCGCAGCCGACCGGTGCAGGAGATCGTCAACGAGGTGCGCGGGCTGGTGGCCCAGGGCGTGCGCGAGGTGACGTTGCTGGGTCAGATCGTCGACCGCTATGGCTACGACTGGCGCGGGGAGCTCGGCAACAGCGCAACGGTCAAGGCGTTTCACGGCAACGGTGACGGCTCGAGCGCCCTCGGCGCGCAACCGGAGGACGGTCACGCCTACGACCTCGCCGACCTCTTGCACGCCGTGCATGAGATCGAAGGGCTGTGGCGCATCCGCTTCCTCACCAGCCACCCCAACTACATGACGGACCGCATCCTGCAGGCCGTGCGCGACCTGCCTAAGGTCTGCCCACACATCGAGGTGCCCATCCAGGCGGGCGATGACGAAGTGCTTGAACGGATGAAGCGCGGCTACACCAATGCCGAATATCGTGCGCTGATCGAGCGCATCCGCGCAACGGTGCCGGACGTCGCCATCAACACCGACATCATCGTCGGTTTCTGCGGCGAGACGGAGGAGCAGTTCGAGCGCACCGTCGAAATTGTGCGCGATCTCAAGTTCGACAAGGTGCACCTGGCGCGCTACAGCCCGCGTCCGGGCACGGTCAGCGAGCGTCGCATGGTGGACGACGTGCCGGAGGCGGAGAAGGTGCGCCGGCACAAGCTGCTCGAGGCGCTGCAGGAGCAGATCAGTGCCGAGATCAACCGGCGCTATCTGGGTGAAATCGTCGAAGTGCTGGTGGAGGACAGACACAAAGGCAAGTGGCGCGGTCGCAACCGCCAGAACAAGCTCGTCTTCATCGAGAGCGACCTGCCGCTGCGCGGCCGCCTGGTGGAGGCGCAGATCACATGGACAGGGCCGTGGTCGATGCAGGGGCGCTTTGTGCGCGATGTGTCTCCGCTGCCCGACAAAGTCACCGCTCCGCGGCAAACTTTCACGATCGCCCTGAGGTAGATTCTCCACAGGAGGGGCGGCATGCCAGCTCGCACCATCCGCGCCCCGCGCGGAACACAGCTCGCCTGCAAAAATTGGCTGATCGAGGCCGCGTACCGCATGTTGCAGAACAACCTCGATCCCGACGTCGCCTTCGACCCCGATAACCTGATCGTCTACGGCGGTCGCGGCCGCGCCGCGCGCAACTGGGAGTGCTTCGACGCCATCCTGCGCACGCTCGAGCGACTTGAGCCGGATGAGACGCTGCTGGTGCAGTCGGGCAAGCCGGTGGCGGTCTTCCGCAGCCATCCCGACGCCCCGCGCGTATTGCTCGCCAACTCCAACATCGTCCCGGCCTGGGCCACGCAGGAAAACTTCGACCGCTGGGAGCGCGAGGGGCTGATCATGTACGGCCAGATGACCGCCGGCAGCTGGATCTACATCGGCACGCAGGGCATTCTGCAGGGCACCTATGAGACGTTCGGCGCGCTGGCGCGACAACATGGCTGGGGGTCGCTGCGCGGGAAGCTGGTCGTCACCGCCGGCCTGGGAGAGATGGGCGGCGCGCAGCCGCTGGCGATCACCATGAACGAGGGCGTCGGCCTGATCGTCGAAGTGGATCGCTGGCGCGCCGAACGACGGCTGCACCTGCGCCAGATCGACCGCATCACCGACAACCTGGAGGAGGCGATGACCTGGGCGGAGGAGGCGCTCGCTGCCAAGCGGCCTCTCTCGGTCGGCCTGATCGGCAATGCGGCGGAAGTCTTGCCGGAGCTGGTCGCTCGCGGGGTGCAGCCCGACGTGGTGACCGATCAGACCTCGGCGCATGACCCGCTCTACGGCTACATCCCGGCCGGCATGTCGCTGGCGGAAGCCGCCGAGCTGCGACGTCGCGATCCGCAGGCGTACATGCAGGCTGCGCTTGACTCCATGACGCGTCACGTCCAGGCCATGCTCGACTGGCAGGCGCGTGGCGCTGTAGTCTTCGATTACGGCAACAACTTGCGGCAGCGCGCCTACGACAACGGCCTGCGCGAGGCCTTCAGCTACCCGGGCTTTGTGCAAGCCTATATTCGTCCGCTCTTCTGCGAAGGCAAGGGGCCGTTCCGCTGGGTGGCGCTTTCCGGCGACCCGGCGGACATCTACGCCACCGACGCCGCCATCCTGGAGCTTTTCCCGGAGAACGAGCATTTGCGGCGGTGGATCGCGATGGCGCAGAAACATGTGGAATTTCAAGGTCTGCCGGCGCGCATCTGCTGGCTGGGCTACGGCGAGCGCGCTCGCGCCGGCCTTCGTTTCAATGAGATGGTGGCGCGCGGGGAAGTCAAGGCGCCGATCGTGATCGGCCGCGATCATCTGGACAGTGGCTCCGTCGCCAGCCCGAACCGGGAGACGGAGGGCATGCTCGACGGCTCCGACGCCATCGCCGATTGGCCGTTGCTCAACGCCCTGATCAACGCCGTCAACGGCGCGACCTGGGTGAGCCTCCACCACGGCGGCGGGGTCGGCATCGGCTACAGCATCCATGCGGGGCAGGTGATCGTGGCGGATGGCACGCCGGAGGCTGCGGCGCGGCTGGAGCGCGTCCTCACCAGCGACCCGGGCACGGGGGTCGCCCGCCATGCGGATGCAGGGTATCCGCAGGCCATCGAGTTTGCGCGCAGGCATGGAATCAAATTGCCGATGATTACGGGGATTTGACAAGAGAAAACAGGCGTTGTGGGCCGGTCGCCTGGTTTAAGACGATAGCAAATCCGCCGTCGGTTCTCAATTCGAATCCACTACAACCAATCTTCCATCTCGTCGCGCGCCGCTTTCCGGCGTGACGCCGCCGTGCGCGCGAATGTAAGCGATCAGTTCATTGCGCACCAGCCGATGCGTCTCCTCTTTCGGCAGCGCATGTGCGTTGAGAGAAAGACGCAGGTTGTTGCGCATCGTCTCCTCCCATGAGCTGGCAAGCGCATGCGTGAAGCTGGGGCAGGCCATGACAAACGTGCGCTCGCGCTGCTCGCAAAGCGGCTGGCCGTTTACGATGATGTCCTCCGCCCTGGCCTGCTCGCGGCTGGGGCCGAGGTGAATGCGATAGCGCACGGCTGCGCTGAAGTGAAGGAAGCCCCGTTCGAGGTGAACTTCGTCAGGGCGATCGACGCGGCGAGCGTTTTCATGCAGCAACTGTTCAAGCTGATGGCCGGTCAGCGTGCAGAGCTGAATCACGTCGGCGTAGGGCATCACGGCGAACCAGTCGCCGAGGGTGAGTCGCCCCGGCGGCAACCCTGCAGAGACGGAGGACGCGTCGATGGCCGCGAAGTCCACCGGATAACCCGCCAGCCTGCACTGCTCCACCAGCGCGTCGGTGATGAAGTTGCAAAGCGCCGATTCGTGCGCAGCCAGCTCATTGCGCACGACGTCGATGCTCAGGTCCGGCTCGTCGGCGACGACGCCCAGCGGCTCGGCGAGGATGGGTTCGATCTCGCGCAGCAGCGGCTGAACGTATTCGCGCTCGAACGCTTCGTCCACCGGCAACCTCGACGCCGCGTGTAATTGCACGTTGGTCACGGCGGCCCAGCGTCGCCCCACGGTGATGTCCACCTCCCCAAGAAATTCGCCGAGCTTGCCCGCCTGCACGATCGGAATGCCGTTGACGACGTTGTGCGGGCTGAGCCCGTGCTCGTTCAGCGCGTGGTGAGTGTGCCCGCCGATGATGACCTGCACAGCCGCGTGCGGCAACGCCGCCGCCAGCTCGCAGTCGCCCGCAGCAAGCACCCTGGCCGAGGTGGAGGCCAGGCTGTAGCCAAGATGGCTGAGCACGATCACGACGTCGCTGACCTCTTTGACGACGGACAGCAGATTGTGCATCGTTCGGATCGGATCGACGAAGTGCAGGGTGGAATCGGGCTGCGGCGCAATCTGCGCCGGCGTCGTCAACCCGATCACGCCCACGCGCACGCCTTTCACCACGAAGAGCGCAGCGGGGAAATAGCCGCCGGAAAGCCACGAACAGCCCGCCAGGTTGGCCGTCAGGAGCGGGAAAGACGCGTCCTGGCGCAGGGCGCGCGCAAGCAGCCGCGCGTTCAGGTCGAGGTCGTGGTTGCCCAGAGCGCAGGCGTCGATCCCGGCGGCGGAATAGAGACGATACGCCGCATGGAGACGAAAGCTGTTCTCGTCGCAGCCGAGCAGCGCATCGAAGACGCCGCCGACGGCGTCGTCGCCGCTGCTGAACGCAAGCACGCCTCGCTGCGGGTGGCGGCGATAGCGCTCGCGCAGGCGGCGGATGGAGCCCGCCATGCGCGAAAAAACCGGGTGCGCGCCGCCCGGCTGAAGATAGACCAGATTCCCATGTAAGTCGTTGAAATGGGCGATCTTGAGGCGGAAGGGATAATCCAGGTCGTCGCGTTTGGGGGGAGGCGTCCGTCCTTCGTCCAGGATGAGGCGCTCCACCGGGCGGGCTGTGGCGTCGCCTACAAAAAGATACCGTTCGATGCCCTCTTCTGGGCTGGCCCCGACGTAGGTCAGACGGAGGGCGCCGGGAGGGATGGCAAAAAATGCAGCAGGACGCTCCCACAGCATAGCACTACCCGATTCGTCCGAACTGATCGGGCGTGATGCGATTGAGCGGCGGCTCGCCGGCGAAAAAGCGGCGCAGCTCTTCGACCGCCATCTCGCCGAGGTGCGTGCAGTCCGTGATGCAACCGGCGAGATGGGGCGTCACGACGACGTTGGGCAGCCGGCGCAGGGGGCTGTCTGGGGCGGGCGGCTCCGGGTCGGTGACGTCGAGGAAGGCGAAGAAGCGCCCTTTGGCAAGCTCTTCGACCAACGCCTCCTCGTCGATCAGCGCGCCGCGCGCCGTGTTGATAAGCACGGCGTCATCCTTCATCAGGTGCAGCAGGGAGCGGTCGATCATGTGGCGGGTGGAGGGCAGCGCAGGCGCATGCAAGGAAATGACGTCGGCGCGGCGCGCCAGCTCCGCAAGCTCGACTTTTGTCACACCCAGGCGGGCGGCCTCCGTTTCATTGACATAAGGATCGTAGAGCAAGATGGAGGCGTGGAAAGGGCGCAACAGCTCGATCACGCGGCGTCCGACGTTGCTGGCGCCGACAATGCCGATCACGCTGCTGTGCACCTCCCGCGCGGGCCAGGCCGGATGCTCACGCCAGCCGCCCTCGCGCACATGCTGGCTCAACGGCAGGATGCGCTTGACGCTCACGATGATCAAGCCGAGCGTGGTCTCGGCCACATCCTGCGCCAGGGCGGGCGCGGCGCTCGTCACATGGATATTGCGCGCCCACACCGCCTCGCTGACGAAGCGTTTCACGCTGCCGCCGGTGTGGGCGATGGCGCGCAGCTTTGGCGCTGCGGCGAGCACGTCGGCGTCGATCGGAGCGACGTCCCACCCTGTGATGCAGGCGTCGGCGGGCGGCAAGAGCGCCAGCAAGTCGGCTTTATTCGCCGGCTCCTCCTTGGGGTGATGGATGACCTCGGCGAACGCATCCAAGGCGCGCCACGCCGCCTCGGAAAAGATACGCGTATAATGCGCCCGGCCGATGGTGACGGCGATGATGGGTTTCGACATATAACGTTCTGGCTTTCTATTCTTTAAATTGCAAGCTCGTTTTTGCTCCAACTTCAAAGGAGGGGAAAATGAAAGATTGTTTGACCATTGCTTTGCATACTATAATAATTGCCTAGGATCAATTTTGAAACTCATTGCCTGCAGAGTGCTAATTTTAGAGACTGAGTTGACAATGATGAGCTCTATCGATAGGACTGCAATCGTGGAGGAGCTGAATAGGCTGGATGAGCAGCTGCGTCGGCTGCGGAGCTTGCTGGTGGAACAGGTTGCGGCGACGATGGAGGAGCCTGAACCAGTATACATCACCCGCGATCCAAGAATTTTACATAATGAACCGATTGTTCGAGGGACTCGCACACCGGTGCGCGCAATTGTCGAACACTGGAAGTTTGGGGACTCGCCAGAAACGATTGTGCGGAAATTGCCTCATCTCCGCCTCGCTCAGGTTTTCGCTGCGCTGAGTTACTACGACGATCACCGCGACGAGATCGAGCGCTACATTGCCGCTAATCGAGTGCCGGTCGATGACTGAGCAGATTGACGCCGCGCTCCATTCATTGTATATGCGGCTTTATTTTGACGAAGATGTTTCTGTTGAAATCGCTGCGAATCTAAGGTCCCGTGGCTTTGATGTGTTAACCGTGCGTGATGCAGGACGGTTGCGACTCGCCGATGAGGAGCAGCTTGCCTTTGCTGTTGAGCAGCGCCGCGCTATGGTGACGCACAATCGCATCGATTTTGAGTTGCTTCATCAGCAATACTTCGCTGAACAGCGCCTTCATTTCGGGATCATTATCGTAAAACGGCGTCCCGACGATTTCGTTGTCGTTCGCAAGCTGTTGAATTTGCTCGACACCGTTTCTGCGGATGAGATGTGCAACCAGCTTCGTTATATCTGATAATATGGGTTGCACAGCATCCCCCTCCAGGACGCTCCGAATTTTCTGAAAGGTCGGCTCCATGAGAAAAAACTTTATCCGACTGCGCAATTTCTGATTTGATCCTGGGGGCAGGCCGTCACATTATCACGATAGAATTCCTGCCCGCTTGAAGAGCCGTTTACAGACGGCTCGCGCCTCCGCCAACAGCGCCTTCTCATCCACTACAAGCACCTGCTTGTTGCGCATCAACACCTTCCCATCGACGATGACGGTGTCCACGCTGCCGCTGTTGAGGTTGTAGACCAGCGCCGAAGCGACGCGATGCACCGGCATGGCGAAGGGGGTGTCCAGGTCCACCAGCACGACATCCGCCTTCTTCCCCACTTCCAGTGATCCGATCCAGTGCGGCTGACCGAAGGCGTGCGCACCCCCGCGACAGGCCATCCAGAGCACGTCCTCCGGCAGCAGCGCCATGGCGTCGAGCGTGCTCACCTTGCCGGAGAGGGCTGCAGTCTTCAGCACCTCCAGCATGTCCTGGCTGTTGTTGCTGCCCGGGCCGTCGGTCGCCAAGGCCACAACGATGCCGCGGCGACGCATCTCCGGTACGCGCGCCATGCCCGAAGCCAGGTACATGTTGGCGACGGGGCAGTGCACCACGACGCCGCCATATTGCTCCAACAGGTCGAGTTCATGGTCGTCGAGCCAGACGCTGTGCACGAGCTGCACGTCGGGGCCGAGCACGCCAAGGTGCGCCAACCATTCGACGTGGCGCATCCCGCGCTGCTCCAGGTTCATTTCGACCTCTTTGCGCGTCTCGGCGATGTGGATCATGCAGCCGACGCCCCAGGCCTTGGCCTGAGCGTAGGTGCGACGCATCGTCTCGTCGGAGCACCCCCAGGGAATCAGCGGCGCAAACTCGACGCGGATGCGGCCGTCCTGGCGACCGTGCCAGGTTGCATAGAGCCGCTCCATCTCCGCCATGATCTGGTCGGGCGTCTCCATAAAGGCGGGATGATAGCCCATGTCGGTCCAGCCGCGCGCCAGCAGGAAGCGCACGCCGATCTCCTCGGCGGCGCGACAGACGCCGTCGTCGTTGCGCGGGTCGGTGTGGATGTAGTGATGGTCGATCACGGCGGTGGCGCCCCCGCGGATGTTCTCCACCAGCCCCAGCTTGGCGGCGACATAGGCTTCCTCCTCGGTCAGCGCCTGCGCGGTGGGCCAGATGGCGGCTGCCAGCCACTCCAGCAGCGGTTTGTCGTCGGCCAGCCCGCGTAAAAACGTCTGAAAGAGGTGCGTGTGGGCGTTGACCATGCCGGGCATGACCGCCATGAGGGTTGCGTCGATGCGCTCTGCGGCGGCGCGGCGCAGCCTTTCCGGCGCGGCGCCCGCACCGATGGCGACAATGCGATCTCCTTCAATGGAAACGTAGCCTGGCTCGTAAAGTTCGCCGGCGTCATTCAGGGTGAGCACGGCGCCGTTTTCGATCAAAATGGAACTCACGGATCTCCCCTTTAACTTTCACTGAAGAGTGAAACAATCGATTCACCAACTCACGTGCGTCACGCGCTGCGGGTCATTGACCGGCGCAAAGACGAGGCCGCCCATGAAGCCCTGGGCGCGATGGCCGGCGACGATGAACTCCGCAGTGACCGGCATTCCCAGCCCAACGCGGCGCGCATAGTCGGCCAGGGCGGAGCCAGGACGCAGCTCCACGCCGACGCGGCTCCACGCGGCGGCTCGAATCAGCTCCACCACGGCGGAAGAAGGGGCGGGAGGCGTTGCATCCGCGGAGGGGGCGGCTGCAGCCTGCGGCCCCGGCGACGATTGCGCCCCACCGGAGACAAAGGGAAGGTAGATGGTATAGTCGCCAGGCGAAGGCGGCTGCGGCGGCTCTGGGCCAGGCTCGACCGGCGGCTGCTCCACGCGCACCGCCTGCCACACAACGAAGATGGAGATGTGTTTATTGGCCGGCATGCCGCCGCCGCACATCACCTCCGCCGGAAGGCCGCGCGGCGTCCAGCACCAGGGGCCCTGCTCGCCCCGCTCCGGCACGTAGCTGGAGCCGAACATGACGATGTTGCCCCAGCCGGAGCGCTCCTTGGTGACCGGGTAGCGATGATCGCCCGGGCCGCGCGCGTAGCCGTCGTAGGTGGGGTCGCCGAGCTTGTCAAAACCGTCCGACCAATAGAGCAGCTCCTGATTTTTGATTTTGTTGCCGTGAACGTCCAGCACCAGCGAGAAGAGATGATGGTCGGCGCCGGCGTCGTCGAAATATTCTGGATCGCCCACCGGCTTCAGATAGGCCTCGCGCGCCCATGGGTCGATGCTCCCGTACACGTCGGAAGGCTCCCAACTGCTGTCGCGCGTGGTGAAGACGTCCTTGATCAGATAGACGAGGCCGTCCGGCCCCGGCGTCGGATGGTCGGGGCGCTCGGCGATCGACTTAATCGTTAGGTTCATCGGACCCACCCAGCGTCCCAGCCGACGCTCGAAGGGAGGGGTCGGAGGGCCGGGCGGTTCGGGCGTCGGCGGCTCGGGTGCAGGGGGCTCTTCCGCGCCGACTGTCGTCTGTCGCCACACCGCAAAGATCGAAATCGTCTGTCCATCTTCAGGAAGGCCGCCGCCGCACAACACATCCGCCACACCTTCCGGCGCCCAGCACCATGGCCCTTGCTCGCCGTTCTGAGGCCGATAGACGCTGCTGGGAAAAAGTGTGTAGGTGGCCCAGCCGGTGCTGTCGGAGGTCAGACGCCGGTCCACAAAAGAGGGGTCGTAGCGATTGGTGAAGCGGATGACCTGTTGACCGATCATGGCGCCGTTGGCGTCGAGCACCGCTGCATAGAGATGGTTGGTCTTTTGCAGCTCCATCATCATGGCCGGGTTGGCGTAGGCTTCCTTCGCCCATTGCGGAATCGCATAGCGGCCGCCGGTGACGTCCCACGAACCGCCGATCGTCGTGAAAAGATCGACAAGCCTGTAAATCGTCGCGCCAACAGGAGGCGGATCGACCGGTTGGATGCTGAGGTTCAGCGCCTCGAACCATTCGGTCAGACGGCGCGTGACGGCGGTTGTGCTCATAATGGCTGCTCCTGGAAGGTGGATAAGTCCTGGCGTCGCATGGATGGCGTTGATGGATGAATGGCCAAATATTTTTCATCATAGCCAAAGCAGGCGCACTTGGCAAAGTGTAGTTTTGGAAGGCAACCGCCATCATTTGGAGAACCTTCTATGGTACAATGGCAACCATAGATTGTCAGGAGCGGGTTGGGGATCTGAGCCTTCCTGACGTCGGTGGTCGTCTCTTAGAATTTCAAGGTGAACGCGCATGTTTGAACCCGAACGAGAGAATCGCCCTGGCATCGTCCAGGTCTCCAGCGCCAGCCGGCCTTTGTTGATCACCTGCCTGTCGATCATCGTTGCCGTAGCCTTGTTTCTAGGTGGGGTGGGCGTCGGTTTTGCAGCCGGAAGGTGGGGAGGTGCGCCTGTCGCCGCCGGGCAAGACGACGGGCCGGCGGCTGCATTGCGGGCGGAGTTTTCCCTCTTCTGGGAGGCAATGGATGTGCTCTACCGCGATTATTACGGGGAGCTGCCCGATCCCAAGGAAGCCACCTACGCCGCCATTCGCGGGGTGCTGAGCCGCCTGAACGATCCGAACACCGCCTTCATGACGCCGGATGAGGCGAATTTTTTCCGCACCAACCTGCAGGGCAGCTTTGAAGGCATCGGCGCGCGCGTTGACTGGGATCCGAACTTCAACACGGTGCGCGTTGTTGAGCCTTTTGAAAACCAGCCGGCATGGAAGGCGGGCATCCGGCGCGACGACCTCATCACCCACGTGGACGGCGAGTCGATCGTCGGCACCGACTTGACCTCTGCGGTCGAAAAGATTCGCGGGCCGAAGGGCACCACCGTCGTTCTCACCATCGTGCGCATGGGGGAGGAAAAGCCCTTCGACGTCGAAGTCGTGCGCGATCGCATCGAAATTCCGACGATTGAATCGAAAGTCGTCGCCGGCGACATCGCCTATATCCGCCTCAACAGCTTCAACGAAAACGCCGGCAAGCTGGTGCGCGATGCTGTAACAGCGGCTTTGAAAGACAAGCCTTCCGCCCTGATTTTTGACCTGCGCGGCAATCCGGGCGGACTGCTGCGACAGGCGATCGAGGTCGCCAATGTTTTCCTGCCGAAAGGCGAAACGGTGCTCATCGAACGCTTCGCCGACGGTCGCGAGCAGATCTACAAGACAGAAGGCGATCCGGTCACCGTGGACTTGCCGATGGTCGTGCTGGTCAACGAGAGCAGCGCCAGCGCCAGTGAAATTGTCGCCGGCGCCGTTCAGGCGCATGGGCGCGGCCAGATCGTCGGCGCCACCACCTTCGGCAAGGGCAGCGTCCAGCTTCCCCAGACGTTGAGCGACGGTTCGATCCTGCGTGTGACGATTGCGCGCTGGTACACGCCGGACGATCGCAGCATCGATGGCTCTGGCCTGGAGCCGGACGTGAAGGTGGAAGTGACGGATGCGGATCGAGAGTCGCAGCGCGATCCGCAGCTCGAAAAAGCCATTGAACTGCTGGGCGGCGAACTGGAGCCGCTGCCGGTGCAATAATCGTAAAAAAACAAGATCAAGGATGCTCTGTGGCGAAAGTCAAAGAAGCCATGCACGGGCCGCGCACCGTGGCGACCAATCGCAAGGCGCGGCATGAATATTTCATCGAGAAAACCTACGAAGCAGGCATCGTCCTGACAGGCACCGAGATCAAGTCGGTGCGCGCCGGTAGGGTCAGCCTGCAAGAAGGCTTTGTGCTCATCAAAAACGGCGAGGCCTGGCTGATCAACGTGCACATCGCCCAATACGAACAGGGCAATCGCTTCAACCACGAAGAGCGCCGCGACCGCAAGCTGTTGTTGAAGCGGCGCGAAATCCAGGAGCTTTACGGCGCAGCGACGCGACGCGGCTACACGATCGTGCCGCTGCGCATATACATCAACGAGCGCGGCCTCGCCAAGGTCGAGATCGGCCTGGCGCGCGGCAAGCAGCTTCACGACAAGCGCGAGACGATCGCCAAACGCGAGAGCGAGCGCAACCTGCGGCGGGTGTTGAAAGGTGAGTGGTGACGCCTGCGCCGTCCTCGAGTTGCCTCATGGCGCCCTGCCGTTGCCCGCTTTCCTGCCCGACGCCACGCTCGCCGTCGTGCGCGCAGTGGACAGCGCCGACCTCGAGGCGGTGGGCGTCGATGCGCTGGTGATGAACACCTTTCACCTCATGCAGCAGCCGGGGACGTCCACCATCCAGGCGTTGGGCGGCCTCCATGCCATGAGCGGCTGGTCACGACCGATCCTCACCGATTCCGGCGGTTTTCAGGCTTATTCGCTCATCCGAGAGCAGCCGCGGCTGGGCGCGCTCACCGACGACGGCATCGTCGTGCAGCCCGAAGGCATGAACCGCAAGATTCATCTGACGCCGGAAAAGTGCATCCAGCTCCAGCTCAGCTACGGCGCCGACATTGTCATGTGCCTGGACGACTGCACGCACCCCGACGATCCGCCGGAGGTGCAGGAGCGGTCGGTGCAACGCACCATCGCCTGGGCGAAGCGCTGCCGGGCGGAGTTCGATAAACTTCTTGCGCAAAAGAAAAAGTTGGCGCATCAACCTTTGCTGTTCGCCGTCGTGCAGGGCGGCGCGTCGGAGGCGCTGCGCACGCGCTGCGCGGAGGCGCTGCTGGAGATCGGCTTCGATGGCTACGGCTATGGCGGCTGGCCGCTCGACAGCGAGGGCAATCTGCTGCAGGAAATGCTGGAGCTGACGAGGCGACTCATTCCGGCGCATTTCCCTCTGCATGGGCTGGGCGTCGGCCACCCTCTGAACGTTGTTGCGGCGGCCAGGTTGGGCTATCAAACCTTTGACAGCGCCTTGCCCACGCGCGACGCCCGCCGCGGCCGCCTGTACACCTTCGCCGGCCAGACGACGCCCCCCTCATCTCATTTCGGGTCTTCGTGGTTCCGCTTCCTCTACATCACGGACGACAAGTACATCAAAGACCCGCGGCCGGTGGACGAGCGCTGCGACTGCCTGACCTGTCGCCGCTACAGCCGGGGGTATCTGCGCCATCTGTATCGCGCCAACGAGGCGACCTTTCAGCGGCTGGCTACGATCCACAACTTGCGTTTCATGGCGCGGCTGATGGAGATGTTGCGCGATGGGTGAACGACGGAGCGTTGCTTTGTCCGGCGATGCACAACAGCCGGACGCAGCGGTGGTGGAGAGCGTCGTGCAGGCGGTGTTGGCGAGCCCCAAGTACGCTGCGCTCGATCCGGCGCTGGTGGCGAGCCTCGCCGAGCAGGAGTTGCGCAAAGGCAGGCGCGTCAAAGAGGCGATCAAAGAGGTCAAGAACCGATTGCACCAGAGCGCAGCCTCCTACTGGCAGGCCCCGCCTCGCTATGCGCGCTGGCGCACCGCTATCGAGGCTGCCGAGGACGAGCCTGCGCTGAAGGCGCAGCTGCAGTCGATCCTGCGAACCCATCATTCCATGCGCGAGCGTCTCCCCTTCCTGGTCGACTTTTACCGAACCCTCTTCGCCGGGTTGTCGCCTTTGCGCAGCGTGCTCGATTTAGGCTGCGGTGTGAACCCGCTGGCGCTGCCGTGGATGGGGTTGCCGACGGAGACGGCTTACTTCGCATGCGACATCGACCGAGAGCAGATGGCGTTTCTTGACTGGTGGCTGGCGCGGCAGGGGCGGCGCGGCCAGGCCTTTGTGTGGAACTTGCTGGCCGGCGCACCGCCGGTTGGGCCGGTGGACGCAGCGCTGTTGCTCAAGATGGTGCCCTGTCTGGCGCAGCTCGACCCTGCAGCGCCGGCGAGATTACTTGACGAAGTGCGTGCGTCGGTGTGGGTGATTTCCTTCCCGGCGCAAAGTCTCGGTGGACGAGACAAGGGGATGGTCGCTCACTATGCGGCGACGATGGACGCCCTTCTCGCCGGGCGCAACTGGCGGGTCGAGCGTTTCGACTTCCCCACTGAACTGGTCTTTCGTGTGCATTGTGAGGCGACATGAGCTGGCCGGCGCTCGTCGCGAATACATTGTGAATGGACGCAATGGTTTATGTATAATTTTCGTGTCGCTCGCATCGATAACGTGAATGAATCACGGTCAAAAGAGATATGTACGCTGTAGCAGGGCAGGATGAGAAGATGACCGCATCGTGGCGCAGGTGGGTGGAGCGGTGGTATCTTTCCTACGCCCTGCTCGGTGCGACGATGGCAGGGATGGCGCCAATCCTGTTACCCCTTTTGGTGAGCCGCAATGGGAACGTCGCCGTCGTGGGAGCCGTGATGGCGGCGTTCAATCTAGGCGGATTGACGGCTCCGGTGTGGGGCAATTTCGCCGACCGCTATCGTTTGCATCGCGGGTTGATGTTGGGCGGGTTACTGGTGACCGCCATAGCGCTGGCGCTTTTCCCGTTCACCTCTTCCTTAGCTTTCTGGCTAGTTCTCGCATTTATGCAAGGAACCGGGGCGGCGGCGGTGGCGACGGTCGCAAACTTGTTCATCGTTGAAGCGCATCCGCGGTCTGAATGGGACGCCCGCATCGGCTGGTTGCAGACATACTACGGAGCCGGACAGGTGGGCGGTTTATTGTTGGCAGGGGCGTTGAGCCAGGTCGGGCTAAGCGTTGGATTGCTGATCGCCGCTGCATTGACTGCGCTGGGGCTTGCCCCTGGCTGGTCTGTTCGCACTCCGACAAATTTGCCATTCTCTCGGCCTCTCTTATTGCAGCCAGCGCGTCATGCTCACTGGGCTGCCGGCTCTCCACAACATTTTTACCACCTTCCGACTTTGAAGGCTTTGCAGCAGATGACGCACTCCCTGAACTCGTCTTTCTTTATCTTTCTTGTGCTATGGTTTTTCAGTTTTGCCGGTGCGGCGGCGTTCTTTTCCCTTTATCCGGTGTTGATGCAACAAGTGTACGGCGTTGGCTCAGGAACATCGTCGATAGGCTTTGCGGTCGCCGCTGCAGCAGGCCTGGCCTTATATGCTCCGGCAGGGCGCTGGGCGGAGCGTTTTGGCCCGATGCGCGTGTTGCAGGCCGGGCTTGGGATGCGCGGATTGGCGTTCCTGGGACTGTTTCTGTTAGGGGTCGGCCATTTCCCCGCTCAAGGGGTGCTTGCCATTTTGGGCTTTCTGGTGGTTGTTTTGGCTTGGTCGCTCTTGAGTGTGTCCGGAACCGCTCTAGCCGCGCAGCTTTCTCCAACGGGCGAAGGGAATGGGATCGGCATCTTCAACGCCAGCAGCGCTTTAGCCGGGGTCGTTGGCGCGGCCGGCGGGGGTTGGTTGGCCAAACAGTGGGGGGAGGATGCTGTGACAATTTTCGGCGTTGTAGGGATCGTCATCGGTTTGGCGGTGAGTGGCAGGATTCTAAGCACAAACGGAGACAAAAAGAGCTCATGAAAGCGATTGCTTTGATTCCAGGGACGACCACGGTGCATCTGGTCGAGCGCCCTGAGCCAACTGTTACGACGTCGGATGAAATCAAGGTGCGCATCTTGCGCGTAGGGATTTGCGGCACCGATCGTGAAGAGGCGGCTGGCGGTCGGGCGCGCGCGCCAATAGGGCAAACAGAATTGATTATCGGCCATGAGATGTTCGGGCAAGTAGTGCAGATCGGTCAGGCGGTGACAAGAGTGAAACCCGGCGACTACGTGGTTTTTACAGTGCGTCGAGGCTGTACAAAGTGTCTGCCATGTTCCATGAACCGATCGGATATGTGCCTGACAGGCGACTATCTGGAGCGCGGCATTTGGGGATTGGATGGCTACCAGGCCGAATATGTCGTGGATAAAGAGCAATACATCGTTCGTCTTCCCCCTGAATTGGCTGCAGTCGGCGTATTAACAGAGCCGCTTTCGGTTGCCGAAAAGGCTATCGACGAAGTCGTGCGCCTTCAGATGGCGCGTCTGCCGGACGCTCCGGCCCATCCTGACTGGCTGTACGGTCGCCGTTGTCTCGTTGCCGGGCTGGGCCCGATCGGTTTGCTGGCGGGGTTAGCGTTGCGCCTGCGCGGCGCCGAGGTCTTTGGGTTGGACATTGTTGATGAAGGAAGTGCGCGACCTCAGTGGCTCGTTCACATTGGCGGGTCGTATATCGATGGGCGTCAGGTCTCCCCCGAAAAAGTCAATCAAATCATCGGTCCGATGGATCTCATCTTGGAAGCCACCGGCGTTCCAAGCCTTGCTTTCAATCTATTGGATGCGCTCGCTCCGAATGGCGTGTGCGTGTTGACGGGAATTCCCGGCGGCGACCGTCCATTGCAGATCGCTGGGGCGGAACTAATCCGCCGGTTGGTGTTGAACAATCAGGTGATGATCGGGAGCGTCAACGCCAGCCGCGATCACTTTCAAATGGCGGTGGATGACTTAATGCACGCTCATCTACGTTGGGGTGATCACGTGGAGCGGCTGATTACACATCGCTATGCCTATTCGGATGTGACGACAGCTTTAAAGCAACAACCTTCAGATGAAATTAAGACGGTGATCGAATGGACAACTTGATGAATCCAAATGCCGCCAATCCGCCTGGCGCACCGGGTATTTCGCCGCGTTGGACGTCAAGCGCAAAAGTGGGGGTTGGCACGGCGCTGGGTCCGGCAAGTCGTGTTTGGTTTACACTCAGCCATGGTATCTTGAACGAGGTTTATTACCCGCGCGTGGATCAAGCCTGCATCCGCGATCTGGGCCTGATCGTAACGGACGGGCGCATGTTTTTCTCGGAAGAGAAACGACATGCGCGTTCTCAAGTCGCGTATCTGGCCGAAGGCGCACCTGCTTATCGATTAGTGAACACCTGTATTCAGGGACGCTACCGCATTGAAAAAGAAATCCTGGCCGACCCGCAACGAGACGTCGTTTTGCAGTTCATGCGTTTCACCCCCTTGCAAGGTGTGTTGAGCGATTATCATCTTTATGTGCTGCTTGCGCCGCATCTGGGCAATCGGGGTGCGAACAACACCGCCTGGGTGGGCGATTACAAGGGCGTGCCGATGTTATTTGCACAACGGGAGAACCTGGCGCTTGCATTGGCTTGCTCTGCACCGTGGCTGAAGCGCTCCGTCGGCTATGTAGGATTCTCAGACGGCTGGCAAGATCTTATGCGTCATAAACAGATGACTTGGAGCTACCTACGCGCAGAAAACGGCAACGTGGCGCTCACCGGCGAAATCGATTTGCAGAGCGGCAATGGAGAATGGGTGCTAGCGTTGGGCTTTGGCGGCAACTCGGCAGAGGCCGGTCAGCGCGCGCTCCAGAGTCTACAGGATGGCTTCGAAGCGGCGAAGGTCGTATATATTCGAGAGTGGCAAGACTGGCAAACAGCGCTCTTGCCTTTAGAAAGAACGTCGTCCATCGCGCCGGATTTGTACCGAGTGAGCGCAGCAGTCTTACGCACGCATGAAGACGTCCGCCTTCGTGGAGGCGTTATTGCCAGCCTTTCGATTCCTTGGGGCAGCGCCAAAGGGGATGATGACTTAGGCGGCTATCACCTCGTCTGGCCGCGGGATTTAGTTGAAACGGCGGGAGGCTTGCTTGCCTGTGGAGCAACCCTGGATGTGCGGCTCGTGCTTGCGTACCTGCAAGCAACTCAAGAGGCTGATGGTCACTGGCCGCAAAACATGTGGCTTGACGGCACGCCCTATTGGAGTGGCGTGCAGATGGATGAGACGGCTTTCCCCATTTTGCTTGTGGACATTGTGCGGCGCGAGGGCGTGCTCGGCGCCGATGAGATCCGACGTTTTTGGCCGATGGTGTTCCGCGCTGCAAGTTTTTTGGTGCGAAATGGCCCCGTCACCCAACAAGATCGATGGGAAGAAGACCCAGGCTATTCTCCGTTTACGCTTGCGGTTGAGATCGCTGCACTGTTGGCAGCAGCTGATCTTGCCGAATTGAACCAAGAACCTGCCATGGCCGCTTATCTGCGCGAAGCAGCGGATGCATGGAACGCCAATATTGAACGCTGGACATATGTAACCGGCACAGACCTTGCGCAACAGGTCGGCGTGGATGGATATTATGTTCGTATTGCGCCGCCCGACGAGGCTGAAGCGGCTTCACCAAGCGCCGGATACGTTCCGATCAAAAATCGTCCACCTGGAGAGAACAGTGCGCCTGCTGTTCATCTTGTCAGCCCCGATGCGCTCGCCCTTGTGCGCTTTGGCTTGCGAGCGCCGGATGATCCGCGAATCGTCAACACCGTGAAGGTGATCGACGCATTGCTTAAAGTGGAAACGCCCAGCGGTCCCGCTTGGCGCCGCTATAACGGCGATGGTTACGGCGAGCATGAAGATGGCTCCCCTTTTGATGGCGAGGGGATCGGTCGCGCTTGGCCTCTCTTGACCGGGGAGCGCGCTCACTATGAGCTGGCGGCGGGACGTCTCGATGAGGCTCAACGCCTTCTCCTTGCGTTAGAGTCATTTGCGAACGAAGGCAAGTTGATTCCTGAGCAGATTTGGGACGCGCCTGATATCCCGGCGCGCGAACTTTTTTGTGGGCGGCCCTCCGGTTCAGCCATGCCGTTGGTGTGGGCGCACGCCGAATATATAAAATTATGCCGATCCCTACGCGACAATCGCGTGTTTGACACGCCTCCGCAGCCCGTAGCTCGTTATATCATGAATCGTCAAGACACTCCTTTCGCGATCTGGCGTTTTAATCACAAGACGCGTATCATACCCACCGGCAAAACATTGCGTCTCGAAGTGTTAGCGCCGGCCAATGTCCACTGGAGCACTGATGACTGGCGCACCATTCATGACACAGCAACGCGAGACACCGGGCTGGGCGTGCATGTAGCTGACCTGCCCACCGGCACCTTGCCTGCCGGGTCGACGATCTTCTTTACGTTTTACTGGCTCAAGGTCAATCGATGGGAAGGTGTAAACTTTGCCGTGCGCGTAGATTCCTCATCAGAAATATCCATTCGATGAAACTTTTGTAAAGCTGGAGCGCAGTCGCTGTGAGATCTCCATGAACACTCTACAGCGACGCCGGTTAAGGAGGCACACCTATGGATCCGCTCACGCTTTCACGCATTCAGTTTGGACTGACCGTCAGCTTTCATTTCATCTATCCGCCGCTTTCCATTGGGCTTGGAATTTTGTTGGTTCTCATGGGAATTCAATATATCCGCACGCGCGACGCCAAATGGCGTCGCCTTTCTTTTTTCTGGGTGAAAATTTATGGTCTCATTTTTGCTATGGGGGTGGCCACTGGCATTGTGCAGGAATTCGCCTTTGGCACCAACTGGCCGATCTATTCGCGCTTCGTTGGCAATGTCTTTGGCAGTTTGTTGGCGGCGGAAGGCATTTTTGCTTTTTTTCTGGAGGGCGGGTTTTTAGGTCTGATGCTTTTTGGCGGCAATCGGCTTGGGCCGCGGCTCTGGCTTCTCGCCACCTTTCTGGTGGCGCTCGGCGCTCACTTTAGCGCCTTCTGGATCGTGATGGCCAATTCCTGGATGCAGACTCCAGCCGGATATGTATTGCAGGAGACGCAGTTTGGGCTGCAAGCATTCATGACCGATTTTGCCTCGGTTGTCTTTACGCCATCTTTTATCCCGCGCATCTTGCACACATTTGTTGCGTCCTGGATGACCGGCTCCGCCCTTGTCTTGAGCGTCGGTGCATGGTTTCTTTTGCGCAAGCGCCACGAAGAGCTAGGGAAGTCGATGATTCGGCTTGCATTGCCTGTGTTTGTCGTGTTTTCTATTTTTCAGGTTATCTTCTTTGGCGCTCGTCAGGCGGAAAATGTGACGATCCATCAGCCGGTGAAATTGGCGGCTATGGAAGGCATCTGGAATGACGTCGCTTGTGCGCCGATGACCGTGGTGGGATGGTTGGATGTCGCCAATCAGAAGACTTATGGCATCCAAATTCCCTGTCTGCTCAGCTTCCTCGCCCATGGCGATTTTAACGCCACTGTGCAGGGTTTAAATTCTTTTCCGCGAGAAATGTGGCCGCCCCTTCAGATTACCTTTCAATCTTATCATGCTATGGTCAACCTGGGTCTTGTCTTTATCGGAATTGGGCTATTAGCGACTTTCTTTTATTTTTGGGGGCAACGCCTGTGGACCAATCGATTGGTGTTGAGCTTGTTGGTGCTCAGCGTCTTTCTCGCCGTCGCCTCCTCTATTATCGGGTGGTGGGTTGCTGAATTTGGACGCCAGCCCTGGATCGTCTGGGGACTCTTGCGCACAGAAGAGGCCGGCTCGCCTGTCTTGCAGACGCATCAGGTGCTCCTCTCCAATATCATGTTCGTTCTTGTGTATGCAATTTTGTTTGTTCTCTTCATCTATTTGCTGAATGAAAAAATTCAAAAAGGCCCAGAACCGCTGGAAGAGATGGAAGAGCGTCCTGTTCAAACATTGCCGGACACATTCCGTGAAATCTTTCGTCGACGCGCACGCGCCTAGGAGGGGAGAACATGTGGCTCAATGTTGTTTGGTTTATCTTATTTGTTTTTATCATCGCCGGCTATCTAATTATGGACGGTTTTGACCTGGGCGTTGGGATTTTGCATCCGTTCGTGGCCAGGAATGACGAAGAACGCCGCGTCTCGCTAAATAGCATCGGTCCGGTGTGGGATGGCAATGAGGTCTGGCTTGTGCTGGGCGGCGGCGCATTGTTTGCTGCTTTTCCGATTGTATATGCAGCGCTCTTTTCAGGTCTATATTTGGCGATGATGCTGGTGTTGCTCGTATTGATTTTGCGCACAGTTGCTATCGAGTTTCGCAGCAAGCGTTCATCGCCGCGCTGGCGCACCTTCTGGGATTGGGTCTTCTTCGGTTCGTCGCTTGGAATTGCGTTGCTTTTGGGCATCGCATTTGGCAACATCCTGGAAGGCCTGCCCATTGACGCCGATGGTTTTGTTCATGCCCGGCTGAACGATCTGCTTACGCCGTATGCATTGCTGGTCGGCGTCACCACCGTGTTCATGCTGGCTACGCATGGCGCCATATATTTGAGCATGAAAGCTTCTGGAGAACTGCTTGCTCGCGTCAAGCGGTGGGTTCTACGCTTGATGCTGATCTTTTTTGTGTTGAATACACTCGTGGTCGGCATGACTGCGTATCTGCGCGAGGCCGTGAGCACTCGCTATTGGTCTCATCCCTGGCTGGCAATCCTACCGGCCACCGCGTTGCTGGCGGCAACCTTGGCTTGGGTGATGGTGCGTCGTGAGCATGATTTTATTGCTTTTCTCCTGTCATCCATCATGATCGCCAGCCTCCTGGCTTCGGCTGCAGTCGGATTGTATCCCAATTTGTTGATCTCATCGCTGGATCCTCGTTATAATCTCACGATTTTTAACGCTGCGTCGCAGCCGAACACGTTGACCGTGATGCTGGTGATGGCTTTCATCGGGATGCCTTTCGTCTTGCTCTACACGATCGGCGTATATTATGTTTTCCGCGGGCGCGTCAAACTTGAACCCGGCGGCTACTGATGCCGGCGCCCGCCGGTTGCTTTCGATAGCGATTTTCTTTGGTTTTACAGCCGGCGCCATGCTGGTGGCGCAGGCATGGCTCTTCAGTCTCATCATCGAAAGCGTATTTTTACAAGGCCAAACGTTAGCGGAGACAGCCTCCCTCTTCGGCTGGATGCTGGCGGCGATGGGCGTGCGGGCAGCTGCGCTGTTGATGGAAACCATCGTGGGACAGCGCAGCGCAAACCGCGCCAAACAAGCGTTGCGACAACGCTTGATCGAGCATTTATTCCGGCTGGGCCCGATCCCGCTTCAGAACGAACGAACTGGAGACTTTATTGCTGTAGCTTCTGAGGGTGTTGAGGCGCTCGACGCGTACATCAGTCAATACTGGCCTGCCCGCATCCTTGCAGTTCTTTCTCCTCTCTTCACATTGCTGGTGGTTTTTCTTCTCGATCCCTGGACGTCGCTCGTCCTCGTCGTCGCTGCACCGATGTTGATTTTGATGTTGGCGTTGATCGGAGCTCGCGCCAAAGCGTTGACCGAACAACGTTTCCTCGAATTAAGCTGGATGAGCGCATTTTTCCTGGATATGCTGCAAGGGTTGACGACGCTCAAACTTTTCGGTCGCAGCAAAGAACAGGCGGAAACGATTCGGCAAATCAGCGCGCATTACAGCGCAACCACCATGAAAGTGTTGGCGACCGCTTTTCAGACCTCTCTGGTGATGGAATGGGCGTCGACGGCTGCGACCGCCCTCGTCGCCTTGGAGGTGAGCTATCGGCTGATGGCCGGCCATCTTGCATTGGCGCCTGCGCTCACCGTCTTGCTGCTGACGCCGGAGTTTTTCTCTCCGTTGCGCACGTTTGCCCTTCGTTACCATGCAGGCTCGGCGGGGAAAGCCGCCCTGGAGCGCATCCATGCTGTTCTTGCAACCCCGGTCGGTCAGCTTCAGCCCACCCCTGCGCCGACGACAAATGCGCATCTTCTGAAAGCAGCGTCGAAGCCTCAGAGCCTTGGATGCGACCTCCTCACGCTTCCTGCGCCAATTCATTTTGTGCATGTTTCATACGCATATGCCGCAAGAGAACAACCGGTGTTGCAAGACTGTACCTTTACGATTCTGCCTCATCGCCGCACTGCGCTGATCGGCGCCAGCGGCGCCGGGAAAAGCACTATATTGCATCTGTTGTTGCGTTTCCTTGATCCGCAACAAGGAGAAATCCGGATCGGCGACGTCCCCCTGGCGCACATCCCCATAGATGCATGGCGCGCACAAGTGGCGTGGGTTGGACAGTCGTCCTATCTGTTTCAGGGCGCCGTGCTCGACAACCTGCGTCTTGCCCGGCCTACAGCATCGGATGAAGAGATCGTCGCCGCTGCGCAGGCGGCCAATGCGCATGAATTCATTGCAGCGCTGCCGGACGGATACGCCACGCGGATCGGCGAGCAAGGCGTGCGATTGAGCGCGGGGCAGCGCCAGCGATTGGCGTTGGCTCGCGCTTTTTTGAAAGACGCCCCTTTTCTTCTTTTAGATGAACCGACGGCTCATCTTGATCCTCAAAATGAGCACCTTGTCCTTGAGGCGTTGGAGCGGCTGATGCAGGGGCGAACGGTTCTCTTGGTTGCGCACAGAGAAGGAATCGTGAACACCGCCGACGACGTGATTCTGCTCAAAGATGGCCGAGCCACTCATTTCAAAGGGGGTGTGAATGCAATTCGATCTTCGGAACTCACTTCATTCTCATGAGCGAAACGCACCCCTGGCTGGCGTTGCCGTAGAAAAGCTTTCTCCACGGCGTTTCTCCTTGCGCATCATCCTCGAGCGCTTGTTGCGGCTGGCGAAGCCTTTTCGTTGGTGGGTCGTCGCCAGCGCGCTTTTAAGTTTTGCCACCATTGGGTCAAATGTCGGCCTGACAGCCGTCTCAGCTTATCTCATTGCCAAAGCTGCTGTGGCAATGGACGTGACGCAGCTCTCTCTTGCCATTGCAGGAGTGCGCTTTTTTGCTTTCGCGCGCGCAGCATTTCGATATGGCGAGCGTTATCTCACTCATTTGACCGCTTTCCGAATTTTGACGGAGCTGCGCGTTTGGTTTTATCGCTCCCTTGAGCCATTAGCCCCTGCGCGCTTGCTACAAACACACAGCGGAGATCTCTTCACGCGCATCGGAGCCGATATTGAAACACTGGAAAATTTTTACGTCCGTGTAGTGATCCCGCCTTTCACGGCCCTGTTGGTGACGGCGGGGATGTGTGCAATGCTAGGGATTTTTACTCCAACGCTTGCATTTATTTTTGTCCTGTATATGCTTCTCACCGGCGTTGCACTGCCCGGCTTGACGCAATGGATGAGCCGCCAGGCGGCAAGTGAACAAATCGAAAAGCGCAACGCACTCAACATGCTGCTCGTCGACAGCATCCAGGGGATGGCGGAGTTGATGGGGTTTGGACAAGCGGACAGGCAGCGAAACGCCCTGCTTGCGCAGAGCGCCCAATTTCATCGCGCTCAGGAACGACTGGCGATGTCCAGAGCTGCAGCCAATGGTCTGAGCGCACTTTTCACCGGTCTGGTCAGCTTCTTCATCCTGTTGTTTGCAGCCGCCATGGTCAACGAAGGCGCTCTGGATGGCGTTTATCTGGCCTTACTGCCCTTAAGCGCCATCGCCGCCTCCGAAGCGGTGCAACCGCTCAGCCATGCAGTTCAGGCGCTGGAAACGAGCCGCGCTGCGGCAGAGCGCGTTTTCGACCTGATTGACGCCTCGCCCAACATCCTTGACCCGATACAGCCCTTGCCGCCGCCGCAAGGGCATACGCTGAGCGTGCGCAACCTCTATTTTCACTACCCTTCCTCCGCTGTTACAGCGGAGCCGCCTGTGTTCAACGGTCTCAGCTTTGAATTGCATCGGGGAGAGCGACTGGCAATCACCGGCGCCAGCGGGGCGGGAAAGTCAACGCTGGCGGCGCTGCTCTTGCGGTTTTGGGAGGCCGACTCCGGTAGCATTTTGCTTGATGGACAAGATATACGCGCATACGCCGCCGATGATGTACGCACCTGTATCGCAATTGCACCCCAGGCCCCCTACTTTTTCCACGCCACAATTCGAGATAATTTGCTTGTGGCCAATCCAGAGGCCGGTGAGGAGGAATTGATCGAGGCATGCCGTCATGCACAGGTGCATGAGTTTATCGCCGGGCTGCCCCAAGGATATGACACCCTGGTGGGCGAGCATGGCCTCCATCTGAGCGGGGGCGAACGCCAACGACTTGCCATCGCACGTATGCTGCTAAAAAATGCCCCGATCGTGATTCTAGATGAAGCCACCACGTATTTAGACGCAGATACGGCTGCGCGCGTTTGGAAAGCATTGGATGTTGCTCTGGCAGATCGAATTGTGTTGATTCTTGACCACAATGAACTGGCGCTTTCTCACGCCGACCGAGTGCTGCGGCTGATGGAAGGACGCCTCGTGGACAGCGGAGCGAGCGGTCGGCGTGGGTGCACATCTGTTGCATGAAATATCCATTCGAGGAAGGATTCCGAGTTTAGGTTTGCGTCGATGGAGATGCCGCATTACAATGATGAGTGTGGTTGTATAGCCTGGCTTGTACAAAGTGAGGCAAGTAGTGTCGAAAGGATGATCCGTTCAACTATCCGTCGTGATTTCTGAAAGGAGAAGATGATTATGACGACCACCGAACTCCTTACGCGCAACGACATTCCTCATCATGTCCGAAGCGCCATGATCGAACTGCTCAACCAGCAGCTTGCTGACGCCTTTGACCTGTACAGCCAGACCAAACAAGCTCACTGGAATGTCAAAGGGATGCATTTTATCCAGCTTCATGAATTGTTCGATTCGTTGGCGAGCAGTGTGCTCGGCTTTGTTGATGAGATTGCTGAACGCGCAACGGCGCTCGGCGGTTACGCCAGAGGAACGGCGCGCATGGCGGCTGCACAATCGCGCTTGCCGGAATTCCCTGAAGAGGTGCTTGAGGGCAAGGCTGTGGTGGCGGCGCTTGCCGAACGCTATGCACAGTTCGCCGCTTCGACGCGCGCAGCGATCGATGAAGCGCTAAAATATGAAGAGCAAGATACGGCGGACTTGATGATTGAGATCTCGAGAGAGATGGACAAACACCTCTGGTTCCTGGAAGCGCATCTGCAAGCCTGAGGTGAACACCCCTTGGGCATGGATATTTTATCGACGCCCGCCGCCCGGCGACTCTTTGGCGGTCAGATGGGTTAAGCGAGATCACCCTTCGCAACAGTCCGTCGCATGCGAAGGGTGATCTCTTTTCAGGAACCTTCGGGCGAATTCACCTGACGTTCCAGCCTGCACCGCAGGATTTTTGCCGCTACGGCCAGGCTTATCGTCCCGATGTTGTCCGCTCTGATCGTCGCGGGACGGGGATGTACTCCACCGAGGGCCGGCGCTGCGCCGTCTGTGGATAGAGCGCCATCATTTCGTAAATAATTTTGGGCATCTCTGTGCTCACCGGCAAGCCCAACGCTCGCGCCTCATCTACAGTGATCGGATAATCATGGGTGAACACGCCGGTCGAGAGCGTCGTCGCCACCTTTTCCGCCTTTTCCGCATCCATGCGGTCATGCAACAGCTCCAGCACCGTCTGTTTCACTTGTCGGAGCGCCTTTTCCGCAATATCCGCCATGATCAGCGTGTCGTCGTCGATCTCGCTGATCGGTTTGCGCTCGATCACCTTGAGAATGGACGCCGCAGGTTGATGACCCAGCTGCGGATCCACCGGCCCGAGCACGGCGTTTTCGTCCATCACAATCTCGTCTGCAGCAAGCGCAATCAACGTGCCGCCGGACATGGCGTAGTGCGGCACGAAGACCGTCACCTTGGCCGGGTGGCGCTTCAGGGCGTGAGCGATCTGTTCGGCGGCGAGCACCAACCCGCCCGGCGTGTGCACGATCAGATCAATCGGGACGTCGTCATCCGTCATTTTGATTGCCCGCAGCAGCGCCTCGGAGTCGTCGATGTCGATATAGCGCGCCAGTGGAAAGCCGAGGAAGCTCATCGTCTCCTGGCGGTGGATCAGCGCGATCACGCGGCTGTTGCGCTGCTTTTCCAACCGTTCCATCGCCCGCATGCGCTCCATTTCCAGCATCCTTTGGCGAATCACCGGTTGCAGCGAAGAAATGATTAGAAAGAGCCACAGCAGACCAAAGAAATCCATAGACGCCTCCAGAAAGTATGTTGGGATTGGTGCGCAAAATTAATGCTCGACGGTGTTGCCTATTGCGAGGTTGGGGGTGCTTGTTTTTTGAGCGATTCCCAAGAAGCACGCACTACGCAACATCCAACCATCACCATGGATAATATTCATCGGTGTAAAAGTGGCGAACCGGTCGACGCACGATGAAGAGCCGCACCAGCACCATACCGGCGACAAAGCCGCCCACATGCGCCCACCAGGCCACGCCGCCGACGTCCGGCGGCGCCAGCGCCGAGGTCATGAAGGCGCTGACCAGTTGCCCGGCGAACCAGACGCCGATGAAGAAGATGGCCGGAATTTCAAAAAAATAGGGGAAGAAGAAAAGCGGAACCAACGTGATCACGCGCGCAAAGGGAAAGAGCACCAGGTAGGCGCCCATCACGCCGCTGATGGCGCCGCTGGCGCCGACCGTAGGAATCATCGAGCCGGGATTCATAAGTACATGCACAAGAGCCGCCGCCGCGCCGCAGAGCAGATAAAAAATCAGAAACCGCACCGGACCCATGCGATCCTCCACGTTGTCGCCAAAGATGTAGAGAGCCCACATGTTTCCGAGCAGATGAAACAACCCGCCGTGGAGAAACATCGAGGTGAAGATCGTCAGCCATGTCGTCGGGTTCACAAAAAGCTGCGCCGGAATCAATGCATAGCGCTCGATCCAGAACTCGGCGTGCGGCCCGCTGAGAAACATGAAGAAGACCAATACGTTGACAGCGATCAACGTCCAATTCATCAGCGGCAGCGAGCGAGCCTGCACCGTGTCGCGCAATGGAAACATAAGGTCCTCCTGAAAGTGCGTTTATCTTGACATCTTTTTTCGAGGTGAAGTGATCATCTTCCAGAAAGCCCCAGGCCACCGGGAAGATAGGGGCGAACATTCCCCACCGCCCGAAAACTCGTCATCATCATCGATGACAGAGGTCATTCCGCCTGTCCACGGCGCCATTCGACGCCGGTCAGAAGCGGCGCATACAAGTCATCCTCCAGTGCAATCGTCAGCGCCGCCAGCTCTTCCGGCGTAGGGTCCCGTTCTTGAAACGCCACGAAAGGTGCGTCCACAATACGCGCCAACGGCGTTTGCTCATCGCCCTCCCCCATCACGAGCACGGCGGCGGCCGCCAGTGCGTCGGCCACGTTGATCTGCGTCATGCGCAAAGGGCGACCGAACAGATCACACTGGCCCCGATAGTCGTACAACGCCTGGAATCCGCTGTGCGCCACGCAGAAGCCGGTCACGCCCCAGCGCAGCGGCAGCGGCCGGCTGTCGGTCAGAATCACGCCCACCTGTCGAAGCTGAAAGCGTCTTTGCAGATACGCGCGAACGGCGTTGGCGGAGGCCTGCGGGTCGGATGGCCACAGCACGTACTGACCATCGCCGTTCGATTCATCGACGCCCGCATAGGGCATCAACATGTTCGCCTTGATGGTGAGGTAGACGCCGTAGCGACTGACAGTCTGCGGCAGAAACCAGGCGGACTCCGCCTCGATCAGCTTTGCCTTATCCACATCCGGCGGCGCCGTGCGACCTTCGCAGATGGCGACAATCTTCGATGCAACCGCCAGAATTTCGCCTTCCCCCATCGCGGGGACGAACTCGTCTAATATCGCAAATAGATTTCGGTCGGCTAAAGTGATGCGCCGCGTTTTGATCGGTTCGATGTGCATAGAGTGTGAAAGTGTTTCGTGATGCGTGCTCGTTCGTAGCGCATGCTTTACGTTGTGATGCGGGTTGAGCAAAAGGCAAGCGCCTATCTCCCCAACACGGAATACGAAACACGCATCACGCACCAAGCTGCGCAAACTTTTCTGCAATGATACAATACAGCCCTAAAAAGAATAGAATCAAACAGGAGTTACGCAGTTGGGTGAGGTTTTCTTGCAGAATCCGACCTTTCAGGATGTCCCAGGCTTCCTGAGAGATGAGCCAGCTGGGTGACTTCTATCCAATGTCTTGCAAGGAACAATGGCGACCCAAACCATCACGCGAAGACAGGCCTGGATTCTGGCGGCTCGCCCCAAGACGCTGCCGGCGGCGCTCTCTCCGGTCATTGTGGGGACGGCGTTCGCGTTCGCCGATGGCGGATTTGCCTGGCTGCCGGCGTTGGCGGCGGCCCTCGGCGCGCTGCTCTTACAGATACTGAGCAATTTCGCCAACGATTATTCTGACTTCTTTCGCGGCGCCGACACGCCCGAACGCCTCGGTCCGGTGCGCGTCACCAGCGCGGGCTTGATTCGTCCCGAGGAGATGCGTCGAGGCATCATCGTAGTCATCGGGTTGTCGGTGTTGGTCGGCCTGTATCTGATCTGGGTGGGCGGCTGGCCGATCCTGGCGATCGGCGTGGCGGCCATCCTGGCGGCGCTGGCCTACACCGGTGGGCCGTTCCCTTTCGGGTATTACGGCCTGGGCGAGCTCTTCGTGTTTCTCTTCTTCGGTGTGGCGGCGGTCTGCGGAACCTATTACGTACAGACGCTGACGTTGACATCCCCGGTCTTGATCGCATCCTTCGCCGTCGGCGCCCTGGTCACGGCGATTCTGGTCGTCAACAACTACCGCGACATCGAGACCGATCGTCGCGCCGGCAAGCGAACGCTGGCGGTGCGCCTGGGCAGGCGAGGAACGCAGATCGAATATGTTGTGCTGCTGGCCTTCGCCTATGGGATGGTTTTGGTGCTGTGGTTGTTCCTGGATTCAGGGGCGTGGGTGCTGTTGACGGGGCTGACGTTGCCGCTGGCGGCGCAACTGGCTCGCACCTTGAGAAGCTCCACCGATGGGCCGACGCTCAACCGTGCGCTGGCGGGCACGGCGCGGCTGGCCTTGTTGTTCAGCCTGTTGTTGGCGGCGGGCGTTTTATTGGAATGAAAGATAATGCAGAAGGGAGCAGACCGTGAAAAGCCTGAAAATCCTGATGATCGCTTCCGAAGTTGTCCCCTACGCCAAAACAGGCGGTCTGGCGGATGTGGTGGGCGCATTGCCCCAGGTGTTGCAGCGTATGGGGCATGAAGTCATCGTCGTGATGCCCAAGTACGGCAGCATCGATGTTCAAAAGCACGGCCTGCGCCGCTACTGGAACTCGCTCGGCGTGTGGATGGGCAACGCGCTGGAATGGTGCGCCGTGGACGTGGCCGACAACCACGGCGTGCCGGTGTATTTCATCGAACACAACAACTATTTTGCGCGCCCCGGCCTCTATCACGACGACAATTACAATGACTATGAAGACAACCCGCGGCGTTTTGGCTTTTTGACGCGCGCCGGCCTGCAGCTGGCTCGCGACATGGGTTTTGCGCCGGACGTCGTCCATGTGCACGATTGGCAGACGGCGCTCGCTTCGGCCTATCTCAAAATCTGGCACTGGAATGATCCGGTCTTAGGCGGCGCAGCCAGCCTGTTGACGATCCACAATATCGCCTACCAGGGCAAATACAGCGCTGCGCATTACGACTATCTGGGGCTGGGCTGGCAAAACTTCACCCCGGACAAATTCGAGGATTACGGCGCCATCAATTTCCTGAAGGGCGGCATCGTCTACGCCGACATGGTCAACACCGTCAGCCCCACCTACGCCCGCGAGACGCGCACGCCAGAGCTGGGCTATGGACTGGCGCCGTTTCTCAACAACAAAGGCGAGAACTATGTGGGCATCCTCAACGGCGTCGATTATTCGCAGTGGAGCCCTGAGGTGGACATGCTCATCCCCGCCCGTTATTCGGTCGACAACCTTGCCGGCAAGCGCATCTGCAAGGAGCAGCTGCAGCGACGCTTCCTTCTCGATGCGGCGCCGAATGTCCCGATCATCGGCGTCGTCAGCCGGCTGGTGGCGCAGAAGGGGCTTGACCTGCTCGCCGCCGCCATCGAGCGCATTGTCAACGACATGGTCGTGCAGTTCGTCATCCTGGGTTCTGGGGACAAAGGCCTGGAGAGCTTCTACGGGGACCTGCCGCGACGCTATCCAGGCCGCATCGGCAGCTACATCGGCTACAACAACCAGCTCGCCCACTGGATCGAAGCAGGCAGCGATTTCTTCATCATGCCATCGATCTACGAACCCTGCGGGCTGAACCAGATTTACTCGCTCCGCTATGGGACGCTGCCGATCGTGCGCGCCACGGGCGGACTCGACGACACCGTGCAGCAATACGATGAACACACGGGCGACGGCACCGGCTTCAAATTTTGGGAGCCTAGCCCGCACGCCATCTACTACACGGTCGGCTGGGCGGTCAGCACCTACTTTGACCGCCCTCACCACATGGCCAAGATGATTCGCACCGCCATGCAGCAAGACTTCTCTTGGGAAAAGAGCGCCGCTCAGTACGTGCAGGTGTACGAGCGGGCGATGCGCAACAAGGCCGCCTTGTGAGGGCGCCGAATATGCCCGCCGGCCGAAAGCGCCAGGACGAACCGGCCGACGTCGATTGACGCCTTACAAAATTGATTTAGAAATCAGTTCGCCACAATCGTGGGCAGATAGAGGGTGGACCCTGATTCAACCGGCTGCGCCTGCACGAGGATGGCCTGTTCATAGACGTCGCTCGCACCGCCTGCTCCAAAGACGGATAGACGTGCGACATACATCCCCGGCTCTGCGTAGGTGTGCACCGGGTTCTGCTCTGCGCTGGCCTGCCCATCGCCGAAGTCCCACGCATAGCGGTCAATGGCGCCGGTGGAGTGGTCGGTGAATTGCACGGTCAGCGGGGCCATGCCCGACATCGCATCCACCTCGAAGCGCGCCCTCAGCGGCTCCGCCTCGAATTGCAGCACATAGCTGACCGCATCGCCGGCAATCCGTGCATCCCAGTGTCGCACGCGCACATAATGCCAGCCGGTTGCATCCGCCCGCCATATGATCTGCGAGGCCAGAGTTGCCCCCGGCTCGCTGTCGTCATTTTCCGCCAGGACGGTGACGCCATCGCCGGCGTACAGCGTGAGCACCGTATCGGTGTGCTCCGCAAGGTCGGCTGTTCGTAGAGTGTACAACCCTCCCGCCTCCATCCATAGGGCGACCCAGTCCTCGTCGCCGACGCCGCAGAAGGTGCGCTGTTGGGATGCGCCCGCCTCCAGCGGGCGAGGAGCGTGAACGCTGTCATCCGGTTCGTAGGCGTCCGGCGTGCATAGGTCAATCGCCACCTCGACTTCGGCGGCGTCTGGATAGAGGCGAACATTGCCGGCGCGGTCAAACGCCTGGGCGCGAAAGGCGTAGCGATGGCCGGGCTCGCCGATGAAGCGGGCGCTTCCCTGCCCTTCGACTCCATTCGTCAACCAATCCTCCCAGTCGCCCTCGTCCCGACGCACCTGCACGTCGATGCGTTCGACGCCCGCCACCGGGTCATGGGCGTTCCAGCGCACCGTCACCACATTGGCGGCCAGAGCGGTCGGCAACGCCTCGAAAGTAAAGCTCGGCGCCGTGCGATCGAGGATGACATTCCAAAAGACGACGCCGGCGCCGTTGCCGGCGCGGTCCCAGGCGTAGGCGAACAACGCCACAGGCTGATCCGGCGCAGCGCTTGCGTCCCAGATCACGCTCCATCCGTCGTTGCCGTCGAGGTCCCAACCCAGGTTGCGCCAGCCCCACTCGGTTCCATCGTTGTAGCCGACGATAAACTGCACCTGCTCGACGCCGCTGACGTCGTCGCCTGCCTCGGCGCGCACAAGCACCAGGCTGCTGTTCAAGAAGGCGCCGTCGACCGGTTCGGCGATGGCGATGCTCGGCGGCGCGTCATCGACGACGATGCGCACCGTCGCCGTCTCTCCGACCAGGGCGCCGTTGCTAGACACGCGCCAGCGGCTTTCGTACACACCCGGCGTCGCCGGTGCAGTCATCACAAAGTTGGCGCTGTTCGTTGCGTCGAAGGTGTAACTCTGCCCGGCTTCGACGCGACCGAAAATGGGCTGCGCAGGGGCGGCGCCGAAGGTCTCGCCGCCGACGTGCGCCAGATGGTCGCCGCGCTCGCCGTCGAGCGCGCCGGCGCTGACCAGCATTCGCACGATCGGCGTTACCTCCTGTCCTGGCTTGACATAATGAATAGAGGCGTGTTCAACAACGGTGTTGGCGGTGCAGTCGCTCAATTTTTCCCACTGTACGCCGATGCTGGCGCCGTCGCTTTTCTCGTAGTGTTCGACCCGGAGCGCATGGACGCCGGCGCTCAGTTCAACATCGACCGTGAACGCAGCAGCCTGGTCGCGCCACTGGTCGAGGCGCAGCGCGTCGTCGACCCAGAAGCGCACGCCGTCTTCGGCGTTGATGAAAAAGCGATAGACGCCGCAGGCGAAGTCGGCGTTGCGGCGGAAGCGACTGCTGAAGTTGTCGCTCGGAAAGGTGGCCTCCGGCCCGCCGTCATGCCAGTTCAGGGAGAGCACGGGGCCTTCGTTGCGGCGCATGGCGGGCGTCCCGCTCAGGCCTCGGTTGCCCCAGTATTCGCCGCACCAGGCGTCGGGGGCGCACGTCTGCTCGGGCGGCAGGAAGCCCGGCCCCTGCCACCATGCCTCGAGGCGCGCGGCGCCCGTGTTTTCGTAGAATTCAACCTTGATCTCGTGGTTGCCGGGCGAGAGATAACCGCTCCAATCGTGGCCGTCGAAGCTGGAGTCCCACCAGGCGTCGAGGCGAAGCTGGCCGTCGATGTAGATGCGGCAGCCGTCGTCGTGCTGGCAGTGGAAGCGATACGCGCCGCCGGGGAAATAGAGGGTCTTTGTGAAGCGAGCGCTCCACCCATCCGACGACACGCCGTCCAGCGGCGCGCCGGAGTCCCAGTCTCGGAAAAGATAGACGCCGCCTTCGTCGCGCTCGCGCGCCGGAGAGCCGGAGAGGGTTTTGTTGTTCCAGTATTGGGCGCGCCAGGGGGCGTCGGGCGGGGCGGGCGCAGGCTCAATGGTGAAATGCCAGACGGTGCTCCAGCCGCTTTCGGCGCCTCGGCTGTCGCGCGCTTTGACGCGCCATTGATAGTTGAAGGAACGGCCATCCAACTGACTCGGGCGCCAGCATGCATCGTGAATCCAGCCGCTCTGAGTGTTGACGGCGCTCTCGAAGACCTCGGCGAAGAACTGCACGTCGTCGCCATCGGGGTCGCCGTTGTTCTGCCAGCAGAGGGTGGGCGCGCGTCCATCGCGCGCCACATGCCAGTCGCCAGGGCTGGTCGGCTGAGGCGTGTTGGGCGGTCGATTGACGCTTGCGCCGCAGCCGGCGCCGGTGAAGACTTCGAACGAAGAGACGTTGTCGTTGAGCGAGACGCCATTGTTGAACGTCTTGCCTGCGAAGTCGGCGTCGCCGGGCGCGTCGATGCAGCGGCTGCCGCCCCCGCGTTCGCTGTGTTCGTAAAGCCTCACCGACCAGCCAGACGGAATGCGGATCGACGACGCCTTGTCGTTGAAGGCGCCGGGGACATTTTGAAATCCTGCGCCATTGCGCAGCACATAGCCGACGCCTTCGCCGGCGCCGCCGCACTCGTAGTTGCCGTGCTGATAGAGGATCACCCCGCCGGATTGTGGGCAAGAGGGAGGAGGCGGGGGCGGGGAGCCGCTGCCGATGGTTCCGTCGTTGTAGATTTGACCGCCGGGGGCGCAGCGAGTCATGCTGCCCCGCACCATGCAGCCTTGATAGGGCGCTCCACCCTCCTGCACCGTCCAGCCGCCGATGTCACGATCGTGAATCTCCTGGTGTTGGCCGTTGCGGCGCAACGTGAAGTGAACGTGCGGCCCGGTGGCCGAACCGCCGCATCCGACCGCCGTGGAAATCTGACCTAACGGATGCGTTCCCCGGCTCACTGCCTGCCCATGCGCTACGCCAATGTTGATGAGATGATAGTAGCCGGTCTGCCAGCCGTCGCCGTGATCCACCAGCACGAAATTGTCGCAAGGGCGATAGGCAACGCCATCGCGTGCAGGGCGCACGATGCCACTGCCGCCTGCAAAATCCAGCGCGCTCCAGGGTCGATTGGCGCTGCCCGTGTTATGATGCGGGCCGCCGGTCAGCGTCCAGGTTTCGCCCGTCGCCCAGGGCAAGCTGAGCTGTGCGCTGCCGTCGCCGGCGATGGAGACGTCCGGCGAGGAGCGCAACAACGGAAACGCCGCCGGCGCTTGCGACCGCCACAGTTCGAATTGCGGCTCCCCGCTGAGCGCCGCCTGCCACTGCTTGCCTTGCCGCCGGGCGAGAAAGAGATACGCGTCCGGCGCGCCGGTCTCTCCCGCCAGCATGGCCACGGTGCCAAAGGCCCACTCGCCTTCGATCATGATGTTGGAGACCAGCGCATCGGTCTCGAGAGGTTGGCCGAGAAGACGGATCAAGGCGTCGAGCACTGCGCCTGAAAGCGGCTCTGTCGCCCCGGTTTGTTGCGCAGCTGCGCTGTCGGCGCTTTCGGCTGACAGAGGGATGGTTTCCTTAAACAAGCCCAGTGCGAGGAAGAGAAAAAGAACAAGAGCGAGACGAAGACGCATCTATTGTTGCAACTCCTGAATGGATTGTCCCACGGCTCCAGCATAGTTCGATGATGCAGCAGGATGCAACGGCGGAAAGATCGATTGCAGTGTGCGTCGGCTGCTCGAAATGTTCGTCTCCTTTGGCGAAGGATCACGCATTTGGTAAACTTCGACTAGTCGACGTCTGGTCTAATGCAAGGGAGTTTCATGATGCCTTCCATCGGCGCCTACGAGGCTAAGACACATTTTTCCGAATTGCTGAAGCGTGTGCAACGGGGCGAGCGCTTCATCATCACTCATCACGGCGCGCCGGTCGCCGTACTTGCACCGCTTGAATCCGCCCCCGAACGACCCGTTGATGAGGTCATTGCTGCGCTCAAAGCATTCCGTCGCAAGCGCAGCCTCGACCTTCCCTTGAAAGCGTTGATCGAGGAGGGCAGAGCGTGAGCGAGCAATTTGTCCTGGACGCATCGATGGCATTGGCCTGGTGCTTTGAGGATGAAGGCGGCTCGTATGCTCTGGAGGTGCTCGACCGTCTGGCGACGGGAGAAGCCGTTGCGCCTTCTCTCTGGCGGTTGGAAGTGGCCAATGCCCTGGTTCACGCCGAGCGGCGAGGGCGATTGACGCAGGCGGAGAGCACGCGCTTTCTGGATCTGCTTCGTCAATTGCCGATTCGCATCGAGGAGACGCCCTTGCAGCGCGCCTGGTCGGATATTGTGAGCCTGGCGCGCTCCGTCCATCTTTCCACCTACGACGCCGTCTACTTGGATCTCGCCATGCGCCTGGGGCTTCCGCTGGCGACGCTGGACGACGCCTTGCGTCAGGCCGCCGCCCAGCGTCATGTACGATTGGTGTGAATCCGCGCGCCCTGGCGCGCTTGGGTCTGCTCAATCGGGCTGCCCGCTGTTGATCGATTGGGCTGAGCATGCTTTATGTCCGGCGCCCTCTTCCTGCATTATGTTCACGGCCCCGCCGGCGTGATGTACACGTCGTCGAAGTAGCGTACACCCGTGGCGCTGGCCTGCCCGTTCCATGATCCAATGAGCGGTATCAGGTTGGTAGCCGTCTTCAACGTGTGGGCTTGGCTAGGAATATAGCAGTCCAGCAAGTTGCCATCCAGGTAGAAGCATACCTGCGCCGTGTTTGGATCAATGTCAATACGGGCGGTGTACCAAGTATCGAAGTCGAGCGAGTCAGGCCAAGACGCCCTATATTCCGCATGGTAATTCCCTGGTGTGTAATTGGTGATGTCGCAACCAAAATACGGCGGATACCCGTCGTAAACGCTCAAGCTACACTGCGCCCACCAGCCGCTGCCGTTAATGTCCCGCATAATCTGGATTTTCGCGCCGGTGCCCGATGTTCCATTACTTAGCTTCAGTTTTGCCTGAAAGCGCTGCATCTGACGCAAGGTGCGCTCTAGCGGCATGGCCAACGGCAGGTCTAGGCCGATAGTAGCCGGCGTGCCGGGGGTGTTGGTGACTTGCAACACGCCATCCTGCTGCCGCACGCTGAAATAGTTGCTGGACCCCCAGAACCGCCACTTAATCGGGTTGTAGGCGCCATCAAAGGCTGGGTTGTTGAAGTCGTCATAGAGCATCATCAGCGGATTGTAGGCCCGCGTCACCAGCGGCAGGAAAAGCAGACGGGCGATCTGGATGTAGGCCGGGCGGGACTTGATATCGGTGTCCACCCCATCCGACACCGTGAGTGTGACCGCGTAGTTCCCCGGCGCTGCGTAGGTGTGCTGGACGGTGGTGGCGTTGGTCGTCAGTGGGGGCGAGCCATCGCCGAAGTTCCAGGTGGCCGAGGTGAAGTCCCCGCCGGAGAGGTTGGTGAAGGTGACGGTGGTTCCTGGTGCGCCGGTCGTAGAGCTGGCGCTGAAGTCGGCGGTGACGGTCTTCTTCCACACCTTTCCGCCGCTAGCCCAGTTGGTGATGCCCAGATAGAGGCGATTGTTGTGGACGGCCATGGCGCCTGACGCGACATAGCTGTTATTACTGTCCCCCAGACCGGCATCCAGGGCCACCGGTTCCCAGTTTACGCCATCGGCGGTGCGCCAGAGCTCCAGACCGGTTTCGTAGTTCGCAACTGCAGCGTAAAGATGCGGTCCAAAGACGATACCGCTGAAGATGTACCGGCTCCGAGGGTTGCCGAAGCCATTGTCTGCAACCTTAACCCAGTCGCTCTGACTGTTGCAGACGGTCGCTGCACACTGCCAGATCTCAGCCCCTCTGGATGTGCCATCCACGCGAGAGATGTAAGCGTAAAGGGTGTTGTTGAACACGATCAACTTCTCCACCCGGTGTGCCTCGACATCGCCAAAGCCGGGGTTGTTGACCCGCACCCAGTTCGTCCCGTCGTAGCGCCACACCTCGCCGCCCAGAGGCCCATTCGGGTGCGCGTCGTCTTGCCAATCCCCGTGACGGGTGCCGGCATACAGATAGCCGTTGTATTCGACCAGGGAGAGCACGCCGGTGTTGTAGGGGTCGCCAAACCCGCCTGAGGCCACCTGCTGCCAGGTCTGGCCATCGGCCGTGCGCCAGATTTCCGCCCCTAACGCGTTCTGGTTTCCTCTATCCAGGGCTGCGTACAGGTGCCCTCCCAGCGAGGCCATGACGGACACCCACCGATAATCGCTGCCAATGCTGCCGGGAGGCGTGACGTTCTCCCAGGTGGTCCCATCCGCCGTGCGCCAGAACTGCGGTCCGTTGGTGTGCCACGTGTTGCAATTGGGGTCATCGCAAATGAAGGTGAATGTGGCCACGTAAAGGCGATCGCCGAACACCGCCATGGCGTCAATCTCGGCGTTTGTTGAATCGCCAAATCCCAGCGTGTTGACGGCGCTCCATGTGCCATTCGCCGTGAGCCGCCAGACGTATGGCTGATAGCCTGTGGCGTACAGATTCCCTTTGAACGTTGCCAGGCTACTGATCCACTGATTGCGCCGCTCCCCGAATCCATTGATGTTCACCTGCCTCCACCCCGGCACCCCGGGAACAAATTTCTGGATACGATGGTTGTTATGGATCTCGGACGTGTACACGCTGTCATCCGGGCCGATGGCGATGCCCAGTACGTCGCTGAAGCGCCCCGGCTGCGTGCCGCCCGCGCCGCCGATGGTGGTGAGGTAGGCGTTGCCGTTGGCAAAGTTGTCAAAGACCTGCACCCGGCTGTTCCCTGAGTCCGCCACGTAGAGGCGGCCCTGGCTGTCCACGGCGATGTGATGCGGCCCCCAGCCGTTAAAGCGGCCAAAGTCGCCGCCTGCACCCCCGCCTCCGATGGTGCGCACATACTGACGGTTGCTGTTAAACACCTGCACCCGGTCGTTGCCCTCGTCGGCCACATAGATATAGCCATCCTTATCCATCGCTACGTCAAAGGGGCGGTTGAAGTGTGCATTGTCCGAACCTGATTCGCCGGTTACGCCCAGGGTGGCGACGTAGGCGAACTGGCGGTCGTAAATCTGGACGCGGTGATTCTCTCTGTCGGCCACATATAGATAGCCGTTGCGGTCAAACCCGATGCCGCTTGGGGCGATGAACTGGTAATTGCCGCTGCCGTAGCCGCCGAAGCCGCCATAGTAGCTGCCGTCGGGGTTGAAAATCTGCAGGCGGTGGTTGCTGCCGGGCATATAGAGGGCTGAACTCCAACGTTCCGCTGTATAGATGCGCCCATCGGGGCCGACCGCCACATCGGATAGGTAGCCGAAGTGAGCGTTGTCATCGCCCGGCTGGCCGGCCTCGCCCACCGTCCACTGGGGGCTACCCGCTGCGTTCAGCTTCACCAGGCGGTAGCCATAGCCTTCGGCAATGTAGATGCTGCCGTCCGGCCCGACCGCCACCCCTTCCGGGTAGTAGAAGCGGTCGTTCGCCTCCACGTAGGAGTCGCCCGTCGTGCCGTAGGTGCGCTGGTAGACGCGGCTCGGGCTGAACTGCTGCACCCGCTTGTTGCCATAGTCGGCCACATAGATGTTGCCCGAGGCGTCTACAGCCACGTCGGTGGGATACTTGAACTGGTTGTTGTCCGTGCCGTAACTGCCGCCGATAGTGGTCACGTAGGCCAGCGTGTTGCGGTTGAAGACCTGCACGCGGTGGTTCTCGGTGTCGGCGACGTAGATGTAGTTGGCGTCTACCGCTACCCCCTGCGGGCTCTGGAACTGGTTGTTGCCAGAGCCGGGGGACCCAGTCTGGCCCAGCGTGGCGACGTGGATCGGCGCGCTGGGGATGCTGATGTCGAAGATTTGCACCCGGTGGTTATCGGCATCGGCGATGTAGAGCCGATTCCCGTAGACAGCGATATGCCGCGGCCAGCACAGTTGGGTGTTGCCCGTCCCGCACGGGCCGCCGCCGATGGTGGCCAGGTAATTGCCGCTGCTGTTGAAAATCTGCACGCGGTGGTTGCCGTAATCGCTGCCCCAGTAGCCGCTGTCGCTGACGTAGATGTTGCCGCTGCCATCGAAGGCGATGCTGATGGGGTTCTCGAAGCGGTCGTTGTCCGAGCCGGAGTTCCACGCCTGGCCCAGTTCGCCGACCTTCTGGCTGCTGCTGTTGTACTTCACCACGTGCGAGGCCTCGGCGTCCACCACCCAGACGTTGCCGCTGCCGTCCTCGGCCACATCGGTGATGCGCTCCAGGGGTGTCTGGGCGTAGTCTATGACGCCCGCCTTGCCGATCTTCTGGATGAAGTTGCCGCTGGCGTCGAACTTGAGGACGCGGTGCGCCAGCGTGTCGGCGATCCAGACGGCGTTGCCTGCGGTGCCAACGCCCTCCACCCAATAGAAGTGGTCGGTGGTCTCAATGAACGGCTCCTGGGTCACCCCGAAGGTCTGCACGTAACGAAAGACGAAGCCGGGCTGACCGGTGGGAACGGCGGCGGCCTCCACCCTTGCTGCCTCTCCCATGAATAGGACGGGAGGGGCTGGCTCACCTAGGAAGAGCTTGCCTTCCCACTCCAGCCCCGACAGCGGCTCCGTCTGAGGCTCCGGTGAGGCTGACCCTGGCCCCTGCGCAGCCACAGGCCAAACGCTGAAGAGGGCTAGTATCAACATGGTTAAGACTATGAAGAATAACCTGAGTCTCATTTGTTCGAACCTCCTGAGATCTAGGTGTGTGAATCAATATGACAAGAATAGTTCGTGGAATGCTGTTAAGCCCAGGATGTACGCCTTTGCATTCTCGTGTATTGAGGTCGCTATTTTGTCCTCTAAAAAGAACGATTCATGCAGCCGGGGAAGCTGCACAAACCGTTCTCAGCGGTGAAGGCTGCCGATATTTCGTGGATGTATGCTGGCTTTAGAAGGGACAGCGGCTATAGTTGCGATTGTGTAATGAACTACAGCCGCTTACTCCACCTTAAGAATATAGAGGAATTTGGCGTTTGCATAGCGGAAAATTCCGTAATTGGGAATAAGGAATGCGCATACGGAATTTTCCGCTATGCGCTGCAGAGGAGATAAAACGTTCTTCGATTCTGCCGATTCTTTGGGATGCACAAAATATTCTGCATCGTTTTTCGATAATGTCAGACCCCATCCAGAGGAACATCTAGTTTGACGAGCGTGCCTTTGCCCGGGTTGCTTTCGATGGACAGATGTCCGCTTACCTCGGCAGCGTGAATGCGCATCGCTTCTAGCCCCATATGTCGCCGAGCAGGCGTCAAGCTATGGACAAAATCCGGCAGGAATCCCACGCCGTCGTCTTCGACTTCAAGGTGGACGCCGAGGGGGTGAGTGTGCAGGCGGAGCCATATCGAATTGGGCTGCGCATGCGCCAGCGCATTGTTGAGCGCAGCCATTGCGACATGATAGAGCGCCTCTTTGACCGGGGGCGGTAGCTTGGCGTCGAGGTCTTCGACAGCAAGATGAATACGCACGTTAGGGTGCAGTGATGCCATGCGCTGCGCCATCCACGTGAACGTTTCCAACAGCGAGTGCCGCGACCAATCGATCGGCTCCGTCGTATCCAGGATGCTGCGGATTTCTTGCGCCAGATGGTGCAAAGTTTGGGCGACTGTCAGCCGATCCTGCTGCGCCTGCCCCTTCTCGGCGATCTGCAACGCCTCGACCATCATGCGGATGCCCTGCAGCTCCGGCAGAAGACGGTCGTGGAGACGAGCAGCGATGCGGTGGAGCATCTGTTCGCGCGCCCGGCGCAGCGCCTCTGCCTCCTGGGTTTTGCGTTCGGCCTGAACCAGAAGGTTGCTATGAAAGATTGCATAGGCCAGGCCGAGGGGATAGGTGACGCCCATTGCGATTAAAATTTCATATGGGATCAGGGGGCCCCCGCTCAGCAGATAGGGCGCCCACCAGATCAATATCAGAGCCAGCAATAGGACGCTGAGGGCGAGCAGCAGAGAGCGCGCGCTTTTCCACGCAATCAGGCGTTGGCTGCGTTGCAGTGAGGGAAACCTGAGAATGCCAACCAGAAACGTCGCAGCGACGCAGAGGATTCCATATAGAACCACAGTGTTAAATAACGCCGAAAAAAGCGGACGAGCTTGGGTTCCTTGTTCGGTCAAAATGCGTACAACTATGCCGATCAGCAACGGCGGCGCATAGAGGAGACTCGCCAGCCATGGACGCCGCGCAAGGATGCCCTGGGGCTGTGGATAGAGTAGAAGGCTATGCAAAGCCATGGCGCCGCCTAGCCCAGGAATCGGCGCACCAAAAAGCCAGAACCAGTAGGAGCTTGTCGCCGAAGGCCCGTCGAAGTTGTCCATGGCCCACAAAGTGTGCATCATGGCTGCGGCCGGCAATAAACAGAGCAAAGCAAGGATCCGCCGATAGGGAGGGCACGGAGATCGCAACAGCACATAGCCGGTCAGCAGGGCGATGAGCATCAACAGATAGATCATTCCAAAGACGGCGACAAACGCGTCGGCGCTGAATATATAGGCCGGCTCGACGATGGTTAAGATCTGTCCACGCCGCTCCACGACATACTCGATCGGTTCCCCTGGCTGCGCAGCGGCGTAGATAGTCGGGTAGGCCTCCGGAGGCAGGCCTTGAATGCTCAACAGATGGTCTTCCGCTTGCAAAAAGAACGGCGCAGAACGCACGGTGCGCCAGGGAAAGTACCCCACGTAGAACGGCGGCTCCTGGGTTAGGTCGTGAATCACAATGAAGCCGCCATAAACTCTGCCGATGGAGTGCGCCACCCTGGTGAGCAAGAATCCACCCCAGATGAGTAGCGCAGCAGCGGTGACATTAAACAGCCGTCTTATGAACATAGGGTGTAACTTCAGCCCTCATTGCAATTGGGAGGATTGCATTTTCGACTTTCCAGCGCTGAGGGTGCGCCAAAGCCTTTCCCGGGTCTCGTCTGGCGACCATCCGTTCAAGCGTCGCCAATTGTTCAAACTCGGCGCGCATGTAGACGAACAGGTCGATGCCTACGGGGAAACCTACAGGCAGGTACGCCGCCGCGCGTTCATGCATGGGCGTGGCTGTTGAGGAGATGATCAGGCAGAGGTCAACGTCGCTGCCAGGTCTTGGGATGCCGTTCACCCAGGAGCCGAACCAGAGGATGCGTTCAATCTCTGGGTGCTTTGCGCGCAGATGCGCTGCGTAGCGTTCAACAGCCTCTTTGACGCGCACCGGATCAGCCGATCTGATGACGACAGAATTCGAGGATGGCTTCGGCGTAGCGGATGACATCTTTCGCTTCCGTCTGCGTGTAGAAATCGGCGGGTGCACCGGAGTCGAAACCGTTCGGATATCGGGTGGGGATGTAGTGTTTGTCAAGGATGCGACTATAGTCGCCATCCTCAAGTGCATGCCGAGCGTGGCGTAAGTCTGCCTCAGCCTGTCGGAACCAATCTGCGTATCGATTGGCCATCGAGATTCAGTTCTTTTATCTTAATGTTGTGTCCTCCTTCGAGCAGCTTACATTGTCTAGACGCTTTTTCAAAATTATGAAGGACGCCCCCCTGACGCACGGCAAGCAACGGTGGACGCACTTTTAGATATTTACATCGCATCCTCCTCCCATTCCGGCGGCAGCAGCCCAAGGTGGCGAGCGCGCAACACCGCCTCCATGCGCGTGTGGACGCCCAAGCGCTCGCGCAACAGCTCCAGATGTTTGCTTACGGTCTTGGTCTGAATGCCCAAACGCTCGCCGACCTCCCGATCGCTCAACCCTGCGGCCACCAGGCGCAAGATTTCCATTTCACGCGGGGTTGGAGACCCGACGGGAAGGGTCAGCAGCCAGGCTTGTTGCTGAGGCGTCCAAAGCGGGAGTTTGTGGCGGGCCAGGAAGCGAATCGCTGCGCAGAGCGTTCCCGGCGCTGCGTCTTTCTCGAAAAAGCCGTGTGCGCCCGCTTGGGCCGCGGCGCGCACCCACGCCGGGTGATGATAGCTGCTGAGCACGAGCGTCGGTGCAGAGGTCGCCCGTCGAATTTGATGCAGGAGCTCGACGCCGGTTTCGAGCCGGGAATCGGCGTCGGAGGCGCAGCGCCGCAGCCGCAGGTCGACGATCGCCACCTGGGGTTGCCGTTCGAGAATGGCGGCGAACCCGTCCGACGCACTGGTGGCCGTGGCTACGACTTGAAAATCGTTCTCGAGTTCTAGGATGCTGGTCAGCCCGCGTAAGAAGATCGAAGAATCGTCCACCAACGCCACGCGGATGCGACCGTCGCCGGGAGATTGCGCCGGGGGAGGCATGGCTCACTGTTCCTCCTGATCGAATATTTGTACACAAGCACTGGTCCTGACTCCAAGCGTCAGACCATCGGGAAAATCGCTTTTTCACTATTGAAGCGGCCGCCGACACCTATATTATACTATGGTTATCGCCGCAAGAATTGTTTAATTCCATGTTCATTTTTGTGATATGAGCCTCCTGACCGATGCATTAGAAGCTCAGTTTCACAGAGAGACATATGTTGCCATTCTCAATTCGCTGCTTCGCACCCCGGGCAGCAAACGAGAGCTGGCGCGACGGGCGAAGATCTCTCCTGTTTATTTGAGCTATATAGGAATTACAAAGACGCAAAGCGCGTTCTGACGAGGGAGTATGACCGCATGAATTCCATCCCTCAGAATCCATCCGATCAAGGAGCGCAAGTCATCAAAGTTCTCCTCCTCTTCCGCTGGACGAGCCTGGTTCCCGCCCTGATCGTCTGGCTGATCTCGCCCGCTGCGGCGCCGCTGACCGGGTGGGTGCTTTTCGCGTTGGCGGCGATTACGGCCGTGATTTCGCTCCGCCATCGAGCGCTCAACCGTCAGTTGCAGCAGACGCCGTGGCTGTTAGCCGTCGACCTGGCGCTTTCCGCTGCGGCGATTGCGTTGACGGGCGGCGCCGTCAGCGCCTTCTACTTTCACGCCCTGTCTCCCATCCTGGCCGCCGCCTTTTTCTTCAAGATTCGAGGCGGATTGACCACGGCGCTCGCATTCACGCCGCTGTATATCTCGGCCCTCTTTTACGCCCAGCGACAACCGACGGTCGTCGTGCCCTCTTCGATTGAGCTGTATCTGGGATTGACGCAACTGTTCACGGTTTACCTGATCGCCGTCATCTTCGGCTATTCGGCTCGCCTGCTGGAAACCTTGCGCCAGCAGACCGATCGACTCTCCAGGACCTCCCAAGAGCTTATCCAGAGCAACGCCGAGCTGGAGCACATGAACCAGCAACTTCGCCTCATCCAATCGCTGACGCTCAGCCTGCAGTCGGCGGTCGAGCCGGTGGAAATGCAGCAGGTGCTTCTGAAAGGGCTGGTGGAGGAGATGGGCTACTGCACCGCGGCTGTGGCGCTGAGCGACGGCGATGGGGCGCTGGTCGGCTGGATGCGCCGCAGTCGCAACGACGCCGAGGCGCACTGCGCAGCCCAGGAAGTCATCCTCGATTTGCGGCAGGCGGAGGAAAGCCCGGTTGGACGGGCTGTGCATGCGCGGCGGTTTGTCTCCGTAGGCGCCCAGACGCCGCCCACCGGAGAAGTTGTGTTGGACGACTGGCTGCGCCTCGAGCAAGCCTATGTGGTTGCGCCACTCCACCTGCGCGGCAACCTGATCGGCGTCTTATTGGTGGAGACGGAAGAGCTTGCTGCGCCCGCAGATGCAAAGTTGACCCCGCTGGCATTGGTCGCCAATCACGCCAGCGTGGCGCTCGGCAGTTTACGCCTTTGCATCGAGCGCACGCAACGGCTGGCCTCCGAGGAGGTGCGCAACCGCATCGCCGCCGACATACACGACTCGGTGTCGCAACAGCTTTTTGGCCTCGCCTACGGCCTCAACGCTTGCAATCAGCTTCTCGAACAGCATCCAGAGGCGACGGCGCAGGTCAAAGCGCAGCTCGCCGACCTGGAGCCGCTCGCCTTTGCTGCGCTGCACCAGATGCGCAGCGCCATTTTGGGATTGGCGCCAGGCGGTTTGGACAGTCGGCGCCTGGCCGCCGGACTGCGTAAGCACATGAATTCGCTCTGCATCGGGCGCCGGCTGGCGTTCGACGTGCACGTGACGCCGGCCTTCGACCGTTGGCCTCTCGCCCTCCGTCACGAGTTGTTGCTGATCGCCCAGGAGGGGGTCGCCAACATCGCCCGCCACGCCAACGCCTGCCAGGCTCGCATTGCCATCGAAGAGTGCAACGGGGGCGTCGCCGTGATCATCGAAGACGACGGCGTCGGCTTCGATCCGGCGCAGGCAGCCATTGTGGACGGCGTCGGCCTGGACGGCATCCGTCGTCGCGTGGAGCGGCTAGGCGGCCATTTCCTCCACGAAACACAGCCCGGCGAGGGCGTGCGACTTTACATCGATATCCCCTTGCAGCGCGCCGCACCTTTGCCATGAGCGATTCACAGCAGCCGATCCGCATTCTGATCGTCGACGATCACGCCGTCGTGCGCCGCGGGCTGACGATGGTGCTTTCGTTGCAGCGCGATTTTGTCGTCGTGGGCGAGGCCGGCTCCGCCGCCGCCGCCCTGCACATGGCCGCGACGTTGCAGCCCGACCTGGTCTTGCTCGATCTGGCGCTGCCCGATCGCAGCGGCGGCGCAGTTGCGCCGGAGCTGCGTCGCGTTGCGCCGCGCTCCCGCATCCTTGTCCTGAGCGGCGCGCAGGACGCCCGCCTTGTGCAGGCGGCGGTGGAAGCCCAGGTCGATGGCTACGTGCCCAAGGAGGTGACGCCCGCCGAACTCGCCGACGCCATCCGTCGCGTCGCCGCCGATGAAAGCTACATCCATCCCGACGTGCTCCATTTGCTCCAAGGCGCGTCTCGTCACCCTCAGGCCCACCACCCTCCCTTGACCCGCCGCGAGCTGGAAGTGCTGCAGTTGATGGCGACCATGGCCACCAACCGGGAGATCGCCGAACGCCTGGTCGTCAGCGAAGAGACGGTGCGCTCCCACGTCAAGAGCATCCTGCGCAAGCTCGACCAGCCCAATCGCACCCAGGCCGTGATTGAAGCGGTGCGCTGCGGCCTGATCGAGGTGTGAATTCCCGGCCAGAATTCCCAAAATTCACCCTTCTGGGGGATGAAATCCCCTCCAATCTGGCGTAGACTGAAGCACACTTCCTGAATTGCAAAAATCAATTGCTTCGAATCTGCTTCGGTGTGAGGAGAAGGCGCATGAGCATTGCTTTGCCCGCGGCCGACGTTGTGGCTTCGCAAGCGAGCGGCCGCAGTGAGATTTTTGTGCATGAGTTGTACGCAGCTCTCCAGCAGCCCTCGAATCTGCTTTTGCTGGACGTGCGCAACGAGGATGAGTTCCAGATGTGGCGCATCGAGACGCGCCATACGCCGGAGACGCTCCATCTGCCTTACTTTTTCTTCCTTGAAGAGGAAGAAAAGGCCATCGCCCAGGTTCGAGCGCGCGCGACGAACGGCCGCCCCATTGTCGTGGTCTGCGCCAAAGGCGGCGCCAGCGACTACGTCGCCGAACGCCTGCGAGAGGCGGGTCTCTCCGCCATCAATCTGGCGGGCGGCATGGTTGAATGGGGCGACTTTTACGATGTGCGGCCGGTGATGGAGCAGCCTGACTATCGCATCTACCAGGTCGATCGCGTCGCCAGAGGCTGCGTGAGCTGGGTCTTCGTGAGCCGCGGCGAGGCGGCCATCGTCGATCCCCTGCGCTACGGCGAGCGCTATCTGAAGCTGTTGGAGGAGCAGGGCGCGCAGTTGAAGTTGTTGCTAGACACTCACGCCCACGCCGACCATATCAGCAGCGGTCCAGATTTGGCGGAGCTCACCGGCGCCGCCTACTATCTGCACCCGTACGACGCCATCCACCCCTTCGATATGCTGCCCGCCCGCATGAAGTATGCAATGTTGCACGATGGGCAGCGTTTCACGCTGGGCGCGCTCCAGGTCGAGGTGATCCACACGCCCGGCCACACCCTGGGGCAGGTCAACTTTCTTGTCACCGCGCCCGACGGCGAAGCCTTCTGCTGCACGGGCGACAATCTCTTCATCGAAAGCTTCGGGCGGCCAGACCTCGGTGGACAGGGCGAGCGCTGGGCGCCGGTGGTCTACGACACGATCTTCGGTGTAGTGAAACGTCGCGTGCCCGACCATGCCTGGATTTTGCCCGGCCACTACGCCTCTCCCGCCGAGGCGAATGCAGACGGTCTCTACATGAAGCGACTGGAGGATCTGTGGCGAGACAATCGCAGCCTGCATTTCACAGAGAAAGAACGCTTCGTCGAATTCGTCTTGAGTCACCTACCCTACATGCCGCCGCAATACGTGGAAATCAAACGCGTCAACATCGGCCTGTCCAATCCATCGCTCGACGAGGCGGACGAGCTGGAGCTGGGCAAGAACATCTGCGCCCTCTCGGGCTAATGCGCCACGCCACATGCTTGCACACATCGCCCAAAGAAAGGAGTCATTGCCATCTATGACCACCGACGTAGCCACGATTCAAGTGCACCAGGAGCTCGATGTCCGCGGGCTGAACTGCCCGATGCCGCTGGTCAAGGCGCGGCAGGCGATTCTCAAGCTGGACGTAGGTCAGGTCTTGAAAGTGATCAGCACCGACCGCGGCAGCGTCAAGGATTTTCAGGGCTGGGCCAAAGCGGCCAACAACGTAGCGCTGCTGGCCCAAAGCGAGGAAGCCGCCCCCGACGGCAAGACGCTCTATCTGCATTACGTGCAACGCACGAAATAGGAGGTCCCCATGAGCACCGCAACCATGGAGCTTGACGCCAGAAGCGCCGTCGCTGCGAACGGCGTCAATGACGCTGCGCAGCCGCTCCTTCAGCGCATCGCCGCGCTCGAGGCGCGGCTCGAGGAAATGGAAAGCCGCATCCCCAAGGACAAGGTGACAATGGTCGTCTTTTCCGGCGACCTCGACCGCGTGCTCGCCGCCTTCATCATCGCCAGCGGTGCCGCGGCCATGGGGCAGGAAGTTTCGATGTTTTTCACTTTTTGGGGATTAAATGCGCTGAGAAAGCAACGTAAATTGCAAGGCAAGAAACTGACCGAAAAGATGATGGCGCTCATGTCTCCCGCCGACACAAAGCACATGGGCGTCAGCAAGCTCAACTTTTTTGGCGCCGGCGCCGTGATGCTGCGCCAGATGATGAAGGAGAAGAACGTCACCTCCGTGGAGGAGCTGATCGACCTCTGTGCGGAGCTGGGGGTCAAGATGGTCAGTTGTGAAATGAGCCGCGACGTCATGGGCATCGATCCGAGCGAGCTGCGCCCCGATGTGGAGACGGGCGGCGTGGCCGCGTATCTCGCCGACGCGCTTGAAAGCAGGGTGACGCTGTTCATATGAACTACGGATTCGTTATCGACAACCGCAAATGCATCGGCTGCCACGCCTGCTCGACGGCGTGCAAAAGTGAGAACGAGGTGCCACTCGGCGTCTACCGCACCTGGGTCAAGTACGTCGAGACCGGCGCCTACCCCAACACGCGGCGTCACTTCCAGGTGACGCGCTGCAATCATTGCGCCAACCCGCCCTGCGTGCGCATCTGTCCGGTCACGGCCATGTACCAGCGCGCCGACGGCATCGTGGAGTTCGACCCCAGGGTGTGCATCGGCTGCAAGGCTTGTATGCAGGCCTGCCCCTACGACGCCATTTACATCGATCCGGAGACGCACACCGCGGCCAAGTGCCACTACTGCTCCCACCGCGTTGAGCTGGGGCTGGAGCCGGCCTGCGTCGTCGTCTGCCCGGAGCACGCCATCATCGCTGGCGACATGGACGACCCCAACTCGGAGATCAGCCGCATCCTGGCCACCCAGAAGGTGACGGTACGCAAGCCGGAGCAGGGCACTGCGCCTAAGCTCTTCTACATCGAAGGCAACGACTGGGCGCTGCATCCCACGGCCACCGAGCGCGCGCCGGAGACCTTCATGTGGGCGGACGTCATCCCGTTGCACGCCAAGCCCCATGCGAACGGCCACGCGAACGGCGCCGGGAACGGTCACGCCGTCAGCGTCGAAGTCGCCGCCAACGTTGCGCTCTATCCGGCGACAACCAAGACTGCAAAATCAGGCGTGGCGATCCGAGAGCCTCAACCTCAGGGCGATCCGGTCGGCGGGCCGATCCACATCGGGCGGGGGCGCATGGCCGAGCACATGGTGCAGGTGGCCTACAACGCCCAACACAAGATTCCCTGGCACTGGCCGGTGCCCGCCTATCTGGTCACCAAGGGCGTCGGCGCCGGCGTCTTTATGCTGCTCACCCTGGCCTTTGGTCTGGGCCTCAGCGCCTTCGACGGGGTGACGGCTGCGGTGGGCGGCTTTGTGTCGCTGCTCTTCATCGCCGCTACGACGGGATTGCTGGTTTACGATCTGGAGCGACCGGAGCGCTTCCTCTCGATCGTTTTTCGCCCACAGTGGAAAAGCTGGCTGACGCGCGGCGCGTTCATCCTGATCGGCTTCTCCACCATCGCCGGCCTCTGGTGGTTGCTGGAGACAGGGACGTTGCTCAACCTGCTGCCGACAGGCCTCAGCGCCGCATTGCGTCAGCCGCTGCTCTGGATCGGCGGCGCGCTGGCGGTGGGCGCGGCGGTCTACACCGCCTTCCTCTTTGGTCAGGCCGAAGGCCGCGATCTCTGGCAAAGTCCGTTGCTGCCCTTCCACCTGGTCGTGCAGGCGCTGATGGTCGGCGCCGGGACGCTGTTGGCGTTGGACCTCTTCCTGGCCATGCCCGAGGCGTTCACCCAGTTCACGCGCGTCGTCTTTGTCGTCGCCCTGTTGGTGGACCTGTTCGTGACGCTGGTCGGCGAGTTCTCTATGCCCCACGCCACGGAGCTGGCCGCACGCGCCGCCCATGAGATCAGCCATGGCCGCTATCGTCGCCACTTCTGGCAGGGCGGCGTGCTGCTGGGCCACGCGGCGCCGCTGGCGCTCATGGCGCTGGCCTTCCTGATTGCGCCGATCGCGCCGCTGCTGGCCGCCATCGCCGGCGTGTGCGCCATCGTGGGACTGTACTTCTTTGAGTACGCCTTCGTCATGGCGCCGCAGGAGCTGCCGAACAGCTGAGCCTGCTGGGTTACACAATGAAGGGGTGGGAGGTGGGCCCTCACCCCCTCTCCCAAAGCTGGGAGAGGAGGGAGAAAGGGGACGCCCGTCTTGGGCAGGCCCTACGCCTATGGGAGAATCGGAATCATCGGGAAATTTGTCAATCTTGGGATCATCGAAAGCATCGACTATGACCGAACAGTCTAAGATCAATCGATTGTTATCCGCTCTGTTAGGCCGCAACTCCGACGTTCGTCGCACATCCAAGGGCGAAGGCGGCTTCGGCCTGCCGGAGTTCGCTTCCACCGACTTGAAGCCGGAGCCTGCGCCCATGACCATCGTCCACCACCCGGATGGCCGCATGAGCCAGTATCCGCCGGTGGAAAAATGGGATGACTGGGTGGAATGGGATGGCAAGCTGTGGCCGCAGCGCGTGGCCCGGCGCTACATGCTGATTCCAACGGTCTGTTTCAACTGTGAGAGCGCCTGCGGCCTCCTGGCTTATGTGGATCGAGAGACGTTGGAGGTCAAGAAGTTCGAGGGCAACCCCGTGCACCCCGGCAGCCGGGGCCGCAATTGCGCCAAGGGCCCCGCCACCCACAACCAAACTTACGACCCGGAGCGCATTCTCTATCCGCTCAAGCGCGTGGGCAAGCGCGGGGAGGGCAAGTGGAAACGCATCACCTGGGAGGAAGCGTTGAGCGACATCGCCGGTCAGATGCGCGAGAGTCGCCTCAAGCGCCGCGACGGCATTGTCTACCACGTGGGCCGGCCAGGCGAGGACGGCTACACCAATCGCTGCATCGTGGCCTGGGGGGTGGATGGTCACAACAGCCACACCAACATCTGCTCCTCCAGCGCGCGGCTGGGCTATGCGCTGTGGAGCGGCTTCGACCGCCCCAGCCCCGACCATGCCAACGCGCGCGTGATCTTGCTCATCTCCAGCCACCTGGAGACCGGCCACTACTTCAACCCGCACGCCCAACGCATCATTGAGGGCAAGATGGCGGGCGCCAAACTCATCACCATGGACCCGCGGCTGAGCAACACCGCCAGCATGAGCGACCTCTGGTTGCCCACCTGGCCCGGCAGCGAAACAACCGTGCTGCTCGCCATCGCCAATTATCTGATCCAGACAGGCCGCTACGACCGGCGCTTTGTGCGCCGCTGGGTCAACTGGCGGGAGACCCTGGCCGCCATCCGCGACGGCAAGCTCGACCTCGGCGACCCGGCGCTGCAGGCGGAGATCGCCGGCCTGGCTTTCCCCTTAAGTGAGGACGACTTCGTCTACTTCGACCGCGCGCTCAAGGCCCTCTATCGCGACTTCACCTTCGAGCGCGCAGCCGAGGAGGCGCAGGTTCCCGTGGAGCGCATTCGCCAGGCCGCCGAGTGGATCGCAGACTGCGACGGCAGGCTGGCGGCGCACGTGTGGCGCGCCGCCAGCATCGGCAACCTGGGCGGCTGGCAGGTGGCGCGGGCGCTCTTCTTCCTCAACGTGCTCACCGGCAGCGTGGGCACGCGCGGGGGCACCTCCGGCAACGAATGGAACAAGTTCGTCCCGAAGCCGTTCGCTAGCCCGCCAGGCCCCGAGGCGTGGAACGAGCTGCACTTCCCCATCGAATATCCCTTCGCTCACTACGAGATGAGTTTCTTGCTGCCTCACTTCCTGGAGGAGGGCCGCGGCAGCATCGACGTATATTTCACGCGCGTCTACAATCCGATGTGGATCAACCCGGACGGCTTCATGTGGCTGAAGGCGTTGCGCGACGAATCCAAAATCAAGCTGCACGTGGCGCTCACGCCCACCTGGAGCGAGTCGGCCTGGTTTGCGGACTATGTGCTGCCCATGGGGCACGGCGGCGAGCGCCACGACCTCATGAGCCAGGAGACCCACGCCGGCCAATGGATCGCCTTCCGTCAGCCCGTGCGTCGCGTGGCTATGGAAAAACTGGGGCGCAAGGTGCGCTACACCTACGAGGCCAACCCCGGCGAGGTGTGGGAGGAGAACGAGTTTTGGATCGAGCTGTCGGCGCGCATGGACCCCGACGGCTCCCTGGGTGTGCGCAAGTGGTTCGAGAGCCCTTACCGCCCCGGCGAGATCATCACCGTGGAGGAGTACTACCGCTGGATCTTCGAGAACAGCGTGCCCGGCCTGCCCGAGGCCGCTGCAGCCGAGGGCTTGACGCCGCTGCAGTACATGCGCAAATACGGCGTCTTCGAGGTCAAGCGGGAGAATTACACGCCTTATGAAAAACCGGCGCCGGCCGGCAAGGGCGTCGAAGTGGATGGCGAACGCAAGGTCGGCTTCGAGACCCCCTCCGGCAAGTTGGAGTTCTTCAGCGAGACACTTTATAACTGGGGCTGGCCGGAGCGCGAATACACCATCCCCTGGCCGCTCAAAAGTCATGTCCATCCGGATAATATCGATGTGCAAAAAGGGGAGATGGTGCTGCTGCCCAACTTCCGCCTGCCGACGCTGATCCACACGCGCAGCGCCAACGCCAAGTGGCTCTACGAGATCAGCCACAAGAACCCCGTCTGGATGCACCCCAGCGACGCCGAGCGCATCGGCGTCAAGACGGGCGACCTCGTGCGCGTCACCACCGAGATCGGCTATTTCGTGGACACCGTGTGGGTGACCGAGGGCATCAAGCCGGGCGTGATCGCCATGAGCCATCACCTGGGCCGCTGGCGCTTGCAGGAGGACCTCGGAGTCAACCCCGGCATGTCCGCACTGGCTCGGCTGGAGGAGGACGAGGAAGGGCGCTTTAAGCTCAATTACATCCACGGCGCGCGGCCCTGGAAGAGCTTCGACCCCGACACCGAGCGCATCTGGTGGGAGGACGTGGGCGTGCACCAGAACCTCACCCACGCCGTGCATCCCGACCCGCTGAGCGGCGCACACTGCTGGCTGCAGAAGGCGGTCAACGTGCGCAAGGCCGATCCAGGCGACCGCCACGGCGATGTGTGGGTGGACACCAACCGCTCGATGCAGGTCTACCGGGAATGGCTGGCGTTGACGCGGCCGGCCAACCGCTTCAGCCCCGACGGCAACCGTAGACCGTTGTGGCTCAAGCGGCCGCTCAAGCCACAGGCGGCTTACTATAAACTGCCCAAGGTCGCTATCAGCCGCAACGGCCAAGGCGGCCATGAGGTTGAGCAACCCGTCATCGCTAAGGCAGGTCAATGACCCATGTTCACGCCCCATCAGGCTGCGCAGGCCTATGCACAAGCGTTCGATCTATTCGCCCGGCTCTATCGCCACGGACTGACGCCTGCCCTCGTGATAGAAGCGGCGCAGCTTCCGGACCTGGCGGCCGTCGCACCGCAGCCCTACGACGCAGACGAGGCGGCGGCCGCCTTTCATACGCTCTTCGCGATGAACGTCTTCCCCTACCAGAGCGTCTTTTTAGACCCAGACGGGCTGTTGGGCGGAGGGGAGACCGACCGGGTGCGCGCCGGCTACCGGCGCATGGGCTTTGTCGTCGACGAGGCGAATGAGCCTGCCGATCACCTGGCTCACGAGCTGGATGCGCTCGCCTTTCTGTGCCAGGCGGAAGCCGAGGCGTGGGAGGATGAGCGTTGGGACATGGTCGCACGGGCGCAGCAGCTTCAGGCCGACTTTCTGGACGGGCACCTGCTGCGTTGGCTGCCGGCTTTCACAGCTGCGGTGCAGCGCCAGGAGGAGCCGTTCTACGCCGGGCTGGCCGAGCTGACGCTTGCCCTGGCCGCCGAGCGAAGGCGTTCGCTCGAACCCGGCCGGCTCGGCGTGCAGAGAGCGCGCGACGAGGACATCGCCCTCACGCCGCGCTCGCACCTCAACGGCGCGGGCGATGCCCTAACCCTGACGCCTGCCGACGAGCCCCCTGCACAGCGAGTGGAGCGTCTGCTGGCGAACCCGCAGACCGACCTGGACGCCATCGCCGCTTTTTTGTTGACGCCGGCTTACAGCGGCCTCTTTCTTTCCCGACGCGACATCGGTCGCCTGGGTCGCGCCGCGGAAGCGCCCCACGGCTTCGGCGAACGGCGACAGATGCTGCGCACCTTTTTACGCAGCGCCGCCGAGTTCGACCGGTTTGACGCTGCATTGGCAGGGTTGCGCAGCCTTGTCGAGGACACGGCATGGACGCTGCGCCGCTGGGGCAGTGAAACGGTGAGCCTGTCCACCGTTCAACCGTGGCTGGATCGACTCTCCGCCACGCGACGCCTCTTGGAGACGCTGGAGGCGATGTCGCCGAGCGCCTCCCAGCTGCGAAACCATGGTGTCAATTTTCATCAAAATGCGATAGAATAGTTTCAGGATAGCCGTAGACCGATGGCTACCCCGCTCGATATCAATCCCAATTATGGCGACGGTGCAACTGGAGGCCGGGCAGCGCGTTCGGCCCTCTTCCACGCTTCCCTATGAGCCGCTGCTTGCAACGGGGCGTTTCGTCCTCGCCGCTTTTGCTCGCCCGATTGCCATTCTGCGCTCCTATCAACGCTCCGACCTGCGCCCCGACTTGATCGCGGGGCTGACGGTGGCAGTGATCTTGCTGCCGCAGGCGATCGCCTATGCGCTGATCGCAGACTTGCCGCCGGTCGTGGGGCTGTATACGGCGATCGTCGCCGCCATCGTCGGCGCGCTGTGGGGCTCCTCTGCGCACTTGCACACCGGCCCCACCAACGCCGCCTCACTGCTCGTGCTCTCCACGCTGGCCGTCTTACCCTATGGACATGACAGCCACGCCTACGTGGCCGCCGCCAGTTTGATGGCGCTGATGGTTGGCCTCTTCCGCCTGGCGATGGGCGTCTTTCGTCTCGGCGTCTTGGTCAACTTCGTCTCGGATTCGGTTGTGGTCGGCTTCACAGCGGGCGCCGGCGTGCTCATCATGTTCAATCAGATCAAGCACCTTCTGCGGCTCGACGTGCCCAATAGCCCTGGCCTGATGGACACGCTTCGAGATACGCTGGCGCAGCTTCCCGCCGCCCATGCGCCAACGATGATGGTGGGCGTCGGCGTGATTGTGCTTTTGGCGGCGCTGCGCCGGCTTCGGCCATCCTGGCCAGGCCCTCTGATCGGCGTCGTCGTCGCCGGCGCCGTCGTCTGGCTGCTTCAGCTCGACATGCAGGGTGTGCACGTGATCGGCGCATTGCCGCGCGGGTTGCCGCCGTTGGCGCCGCCCCCCATCTTCGATCTGCATTTGATCGGTCAGCTCTCCCTTGGCGCGCTCGCCGTCGCCGCCATCGGTCTGGTGGAGGCGATGTCGATCGCCCGCGCCATTTCTGGGCTGACGGGGCAGCGCATCAACAGCAACCAGGAGTTCGTCGGCCAGGGGCTGGCGAACATCGCCGCCGGCTTCTTTTCCGGCTACACCTGCTCCGGCTCCTTCACGCGCTCTGCGGTCAACTATCGAGCCGGGGCGCGCACCGCAATGTCGAGCGTCTTTTCCGGCGTCTTCGTGTTGCTCGCAATGTTTCTTTTTGCGCCCCTGGCGGCCTATATTCCTCGCACGGCGCTGGCCGCCGTGTTGATCGTGATCGCCTGGGGGATGATCGACCGCAAGCAGATGGCGCATATCTGGCGCACGTCTCGGCCTGAGGGCTGGATCATGATTGCGACGCTGGGCGCCACGCTGCTGTTGCCGCTGGAGTTCGCCGTGTTGACCGGCATCCTCGTCTCGCTCGCCTACTACGTGCTGCAAAAGAGCATGCCGCGCGTCCTCGATATGACGCCTACGCCGGATTTTCTTCACTTTGAAGAGCGGGGCGACCGCGACCCCTGTCCGCAGCTGGGCGTGCTTTCCATTGTCGGCGACCTCTATTTTGGGGCCGCCCCCAATGTGGAAGAGGCGTTGCGCCGTCACATGGCGACCTTCCCAGACCAGCGCTACCTTCTCCTGCGCATGCACAACGTGACGCATCTGGACATCAGCGGCCTGCACATGCTGGAGGCAATCGTGCGCGCCTACCGGGAGCGCGGCGGCGACGTCTATGTCATGAAAGTGCGCGCCTCGATTTACGAGTTTATGAAGCTTGCAGGCTTTGTCGATTTGCTCGGCGAAGACCATTTTCTCTCCGAAGAAAAAGCCATCAGCCATCTCTTTTATCACGTCCTCGATCCGGTGGTCTGCATCTACGAGTGTCCGGTGCGCGTCTTTTTTGAATGCCAAAACCTGCCGAAAATGTTGACGCCTGCGCTGGCATGTCGAGATTCCCGCTGCCGGGATAGAACGGTCAGGTCGCTCAGTCCTATGGACCTCTGGCTTTTATTGCATCGTCCGCAGCCGCCGGTTGTGATCGATGTGCGAGAGCCGCGTGAATTCAGCCGCGGCCACATCCCAGGCGCTCGACTCATTCCTCTCTCGCAGTTTGATACACAGCGCCTGAACCTGGATAAAGAGACCCCAATCGTGCTGGCGTGTCGCACCGGTCGACGCAGCCGGATTGCAGCGCAGATGGCGATGGCCGCCGGTTACCAAAACGTCTGCAATATGGAAGGCGGGATGGTGGCGTGGGAGGCGGCCGGCTTGCTGGAAGCAATTGAGGAGTTTGTCTGATGGCGGAAAGGGTCGATGTCCACAATCTAGGGTTTGACCTGGTGCGCGCGACCGAACACACGGCGTTGCAGGCGGGGCGTTGGGTGGGCCTGGGCGATCGCGCCGGCGCCGACGACGCCGCTGCACAGGCGATGATGGAAATCCTGGACACGTTGCCGATCGACGGCTACTTGATGGACACCGAGGCGCGCAAGGCCGGCTATCATTCGCAGCGCGAGACGCGACAGCGCGTCGGCGCAGGCGGGCCGGCGATGGACCTCCTCGTCGATTCGGTGGACGGCGTAGGGTTGCTCGCACTGGGCAGGCCGGGCGCCATCTCGGTCGCCTGCGCCGCGCCGCACGGCGCTATCTGGTCGCCCGCGCCTGCGCTCTATATGGAAAAGATCGTCGTCGATCGCGAGGTGGGACGAGCGCTGGTGGCGGAGTGCATGGACGCGCCGGCCGCATGGACGCTGGCGTTGATCGCGCGCATGAAAAAGAAGGCGGTGCGCGACCTGGTCGTCTTCGTGCTCGATCGCCCTCGCCATCACACCTTGATCGAGGAGATCCGCCGCGCCGGCGCGCGCGTGCAGGTGCATCACGACGGCGATGTGGCGGGCGCGCTGCTCGCCGCCATGCCCGGCGGCCCCATCGATGTGCTGATGGGCGTCGGCGGGGCGTTGGAAGGCGTCCTCGCCGCCGCAGCCGTGCGAGCGCTCGGCGGCGCCATGCTGGGGCGGCTTGTCCCACGCAACGACGAAGAGCGCGAGGCGATCCAGGCTGCGCATGGAGACCATAAGCGCGTCTACACAGCCGCAGATATGATTGCCGGCGAGGAGATCTTCTTCGCTGCCACAGGGGTCACCGACGGCATGTTGTTGCAGGGCGTCTCCTATGCAGGCGATCGGGCCACCACGCATTCGCTGGTGTTGCGCGGCAAGAGCGGCGTGCGCCGACTCATTCACACCGACCATCCGCTGCGCGAGTCGCCCACTTCTTCAGGAGTGAGGGTGCTTTCTGCGCTGGCGCATCCATCCCCATGAGGCGCCGAAAAAGAGTGCGCCGCCAAAGCCGAACCCTCCCAACAAGAGCAGATGATTGGGGTCCAGCGAGCGCGCCAGCTTCTCCGCCTGCACCTGCGCCCGCGCTGCGGAGAAAAGCGGCGCGGAGGTGGCGGGCGGCAGAGCCGTCCACGTCGCCGTGGGCGTCGCCGTCGGCGTGTGCGTGGGCGAAGGCGTCGCCGATGGCGTTGCGGTCGGCGTCTCGGTTGGCGTTGCAGTCGGCGTCGCCGTTGGGGTCTCGGTCGGTGGGGGCGCTGCAGCGATCTGCATCTGGGCGGCGGCGACGACCGGCTCCGGCGTTGGCTCGAGAGTCGGCTCCGGCGTCGGCGTGGCGGTCGGCGGCGGCTCGACGGCGGGCGCGCTTTCGTCGGGATAGAGCGCAATGGCGTCGACCAAAATCAAATCGTAAGAAGCCGTCTGTGGATGATCGGTTAGGAAGAAGACCGTGATCGTGTCGCCCAGCGCGCGGGCGCGCACGTCGATGTTGACATCCGGCGGCGGATAGTTGAGGATGCGTCCTTCGCCCCAGTGCATCGGCCCCCAGATCACGGTCGGCGCGTTGGGGTCTGTGCCGCCCGTCGGGTCGATGCCGAGCTGGCGGCCAAACAGGTCGGGGTAGTTCGGCGCCCCCCAGGAGATGCTGGCCCGGTACCCGGCGCCGGGCGTCACCTTCACCTGTGTGTAGATGCCTGCCTTGAAAGGGCTGGTGCTGGCGATGGTGAGGTTGTAGCCGCCGAAAAAAGTGTGTTGATCCTGGATGAACTCTGGGTTGCCGTAGATCACGAACGCGTTCCATCCCAGCGGCAGCTGCATCGGTCGCTCGCCGGTGAAGATGTCCATGTTGCAGACTTCCGGCGGGATGACGTTGGGCGGGTCGCAGGGATGATTGGCCGACGCGGGGGCAACCAGCATTAGCGCAAGCGCGAGGCCGAGGGCCGCTACCATCGCTTCTTTGCTCCACCTTCTGCAACGCAAGCGCAACGATTTCGATCTCATCACTTCAGTATACGATCGACCTTGCACTGCGCCAAACTTCATTCGCCTGACGCAACCTCCACTTCTCCGATCTCAACCCGCTGCAACGGCGTCCAGCCCCGCCGTGCATGAATCTGCAGATCGTCGGAGGCTCGATGCAGCGCAACGGTGAGCGTGTATCGGCCCGGCGCCAGGGCGTCGGATATAGGCAGGTCATAGTCGTCGCGCACCGGAAGCTGCGCCGGCCAGAGGCCGCTGGGATACTCCTCGCCGCCGAGCGGGAAGCGCCATTCCTGTACGTGCTCGCCCGCCTCATCGAACAGGCGCAGCGCAACCTGATAGTTGTCCCGGTACGCGCTGGGGCGCGGCCGCCAGAAGAATGTCGCACGCAGCGTCTCTTCGGGGCGAAGGAGAGGGCGGTCAAAGCGGGCCTCGAGCAGGTCGATGTAGTCAAAGGAGGCGAGCGGCTCCGGCAAGACCGGAATTCGGCTTGAGGGCTTCAGCGTCACCGCGCTCAGTTGAAGGCGCTGGCCGTCGACCGAAGGCGCGGCGGGCGAGAGCGACAGCGCTTCGCCGGTGTCATGGCGATAAACCACCATCTCCAACGAGTAGGAGCCGGGCTTTGTGCTCACGGCGACCGGCAGGGCGAGCGGCTGGCTCCAGATTTCGCCGGCGCGCCAGGCGGTGGTGGAAGGCAAGAAGGGCGCGTCGGCCTGGGCGGCGAGCCTGCCGTAGCGGTCGTAGAGGCGGAGGCTGACGGCGAGCGCGGGAAGGGGTTCGACGCGCGTTCGCCAGCGAGTTGCAAGGTAAAGAAACGCTCCGCTTTCGCCCTCCGCAACTTTCGCATAGTCAAGCAAGCAGAGCATCTCCTCAAAACAAAAGGTGGAGGCGGGGGGCGGCGCTTCATCAGGCGAATTGGAGCTTTGCAAGAAATTCTTTGTAGCGAAGAGCTGCACGAGGCCAAAATCTCGTCCGGGGATGGGCGTTTCGGTGAGCAGCAGCGAATGTTCGTCCAGCCACCGCCGGATCACGCCCTTGGGATCGCTGACCGTGTCGTAAAGACGATAGTGCCAGATGCGTTGGCTGGCGGAGGCAAGCGCTGCGAGCGCTGTTTGCGTCTCTGCGGCGGAAATGGCGAAAAAATCGCTGGTCGGGTCTCCCCAGCCGAGGCCAGGTGGACCGTCCACGCTGCCGGTGCGCACCGTAGTGGGTCGAAGGAAGGTAGGCGTATTAAATTTCGCATAGTCATAAATAGCAATCAAATCACTTGAATCCAAAGGAATGCTTCCCTCAACGCCAAAAACTGCATCCGGCCAATACGTCAACAGAATTGGATACGCCCAACCGGCGTTGATTAAAATCGAATCTCCGGGGCGCCACTGCGCTGCAAGGGCAGCCACAGCGCCGCGATGGTCATCCGCTCGATAGAGCGGATCGCTCCAAAATGCAAGGGCGCCGGCCAGCGCCGCCGCCTGCCATCCGACCAACCCGAGCAACCCAAGCCACCATCGGCGACGTCCCAGCCAAAGTAACAAAAACGCCGGAATTGTCAGGAAGAGTGGAGCGTACAGAAACATGTAACGGACATGATAGATCGGCGTCGCCGCTGCGGTGAGTGCATAAATCTGAAGGATCGGCAAAAAGACAACGGCGGCGACAACTGCGAATCCCCTGCGCTGTTTTGCACTTTGTCGAGGCGTCAGCGTCGCAGCGGCGAGGAGCAGCGCAACGACTCCCGCCGCCCAAGGCCAAACCGTCCGCCCCGGCGGCGATTGCCCGACGACGAAGGCAGCCAGCGTTTCGGCCAACGACTCCAGAAACGCCGAAAGCGAAGTCCACGGCGTGCGCCAGGGCGGCACCGGCGGCTCTATCGTCTGCCGCACAAAGACGGGCAGCCAGGGCGAAAAGAGCAACAGCGCAGCGACCTGGGCGCCGATCCATGCCGCGAGGCGGCTTCCTCTTTGTCCATCCCCCGAACGCCAAAGCAGCCAGAAAATAACCAGATTGACGCCGACCAGCCAGAAGGCGAAGTAGTAGAGCGTGTACATGCCCAACGCCGCCGTCAGGGCGTAGACGAGCAACCAACGCATGGCGCCCGCTCTCTCGACGAAGCGCAGCGCCGCCCATAGACAGAGCAACGCAAGCGACGCGCCGACGGTGTACATGCGCACTTCTTGACTATACCAGAGTTGAAAGGGGTTGAACGTCGCCAACCAGAGGGCCATCAACGCCGTCGGTGCATCAAAAAGGCGACGCGCCAGCGCATAGGTCAACGCCATCACCAGCATTCCGGCCATCAGGCTGGGCCAGGCGAAGAGAAATTCCAGGCCATGCGCCAGCGACGGCGCCGTCAGGCGCTGCCAGAGGTGCAGGAGGAGGTAGTATCCCGGCGGGTGAATGTCGCGAGCTGTATGGGCGATCATTTCAGCGACAGGCTTACGCGCCAGATAGACGCTCACCGTCTCGTCATACCACAGCGATTCTGCACCGAGACGATGCAGGCGCAAAGCAAATCCCGCCAGTAGACCGGTCAACAACAGAAGGCGACGCCAGAAAGTTGTCATGTTCACGGGCATTCAGTATACATCAATCTCTGACACATCTTCACTTGTAGATCGTTTGGCGTTCACAAACCGAATTGATTACAATGGCGCAATGGCGTCTGTAACGATGAAGCGTTTTGATGCAATGCAAGCAGCGAGAAGCAATGTTCGACTGCGCGTGCTCGTCGGCGTTTTGATCGTTGGCGTTGGGTTGACTACGCTTTATTGGCTGACGGTGAAGCCGGTTTATGTCAGCGTCGATGGCTTCGAGGAGACGATTTACACCCATCGCGTCACGGTAGATGCACTCCTGCTCGACCTGGGCTTGCACCCGAATCCACACGACCGCATTGCGCCCGCTCCCTCCAGCGCGGTGGAACGGGATATGGTGATTTCGGTCGAGCGGGCGCGGCCATTGCGCATTCTGGCGGATGGCCGAGACTTTGTCGCCCACAGTTGGGGGCGGACTCCTCGTCAGGCGCTCGCCGACGCCGGCGTTACGCTTGAAACGCACGATGAGGTGCTGATCAATGGTCAACCGTGGGACGCCGACCAGCCCTTGCCGCCGCTCGCCGTAGAACAAGAGGCGCTCACATACGACCAGGGCTTTGCGTGGAATGCAATCCGGGTGGAGCCGCTGCAGATACGCGTGCGCCGCGCCGTGCCCATCGTCGTGCATGAGGGCGGCGCCCGCTACACCATCGAAACGACGGCGCAGACGATCGGCGAGGCGCTGCGCAAGAACGGCGTGACGCTTTACCTGGGCGACCGCATTCTACCCAGCCTGGGGAGCGCCGTCACCGCCAATCTGGACGTTTACATCCAGCGCAGCACGCCGGTCTCCGTGCAGGTGGATGGCCGGCTCTTCAAGACGCGTACGCAAGGCCAGACGGTGGCCGACGCGCTGAGCGACATGGGCATTGTGCTCACCGGCGCCGATCGCGTCGAGCCGGCGCTGGATACAAAGCTCTACAACGACATGAAAATTGTCGTCACCCGCGTCAGCGAGGATGTGATTGTCGAGGAGGAGATAGCGCCCTTTGAAACGGTCTTTGTGCCCGATCCCAATCTGCCCATCGACACGCAAGAGGTGCTTGTGCAGGGCGCTCCAGGCATCACCCGCACTCGTTACCGCGTTCGCTATGAGAACGGCGAAATGGTGAGCAAGGTGATGGAGGATCGCTGGGTGGCGCAGGCGCCGGCCAATCGACGCATCGCCTATGGGCAGAAGATCGAGCCGCGCACGGAGACCATGCCCGACGGCACTGTGATCACCTACTGGCGCAAGATTCGCATGCTGGCGACGAGCTACAACGCCGCATCGGCGGGTGGGAACCGCACGCGCACCGGCGACGTTCTGCGCGAGGGCATCGTAGCGGTCGATCCGCGCATCATTCCGCTGCGGTCGCAAGTCTATGTGCCGGGGTACGGCGTCGCCGACGCGCTGGACACCGGCGGAGGCATCATCGCGCGACGCATCGACCTGGCCTACGACGTTGCAAATTATGTGCCCTGGCGCCGTTGGGTGGACGTCTATCTGCTGTGGCCACCCCCGCCGACCAGCTCGATCACCTGGGTGGTGCCGAATTATCCGCCCGTTCCACAATAAAATCGTGCGACTGGACATCGATGACCACGAATCCGCCTCACCTTGAGTTTGTCTCTGGCGCGCCGAACGCCCATGGCCGCCCCCGCTCCAATCGTCTCGTCGTTCCACTGTTGCTGGTCATTCTCATCAGCGGCTTCACGCTGCGCGTGTGGAACATCAACTTCGACCGCGGCATCGGCAGCCATCCGGACGAACGCAGCACTGCATGTTTTTATGCGACGACAATCGCGCTGCCTGCGAGCTGGGAACAGTTCTGGGATCCCAAACGCAGCCCGATGAATCCGCTGTGGGATCTTTCCCAACAGCGCCCGCGCAGCTTCACCTACGGTCACTTCCCGCTGTACGTCGGCGTGCTGATGGGCGACCTCTTTCATCATCTGGCGCCGCTGGCCGAGGCGCTCGGCGCGCCGGACGAGACGGTCAGCCTGATGCGACGCGCCGACGCCGCCTGCGACGCCATCGCCGTAGCCGGGCGGCTGACGATAGCGCTTTTCGATACGCTGACGATTTTTCTGCTCTATCTGCTGGCGGCGCGCATGGCAGGCCGCGGGGCGGGGCTGCTGGCCGCCGCCTTCTACGCGTTCACCGTGCAGGCCATCCAGCTCAGCCATTTCTTCGCCATGGACCCGGCCAGCACCACCTTCACAGTGTTGGCCGTGCTGGGCGGCGTGAGCATGGTCGCCACCCGCCGCCTAAGCGCAGCGTGGATCACCGGCCTTGGCTGTGGACTGGCGATTGCGTCGAAGTTCAGCGCGCTGCCGGTGTTGGCCGTCCCTCTCGTCGCCGCGCTGTTGATTGCCTGGCGCGAGATGCAGAACAGTCGCCTGGCAGGGCGCCCGCTCGACGGACGCGCACCCTTTATCGCCATCCTCGGCGCCGCCGTCGCCTGGCTGACGGCCTTCGTCGCCTTCTTCATCACCAGCCCCTACGCCATTCTGGACTGGGAAACCTTCAGCCGCGCCGTGTTGGTGGAGCAGGGCATGATGGTGCGCGGGGTGGCGGATTTTCCTTTCACGCGGCAATATCGCAACACGCTGCCCTACATCTACTTCATCGAGCAGCAGGTGCGTTGGGGGCTGGGCTGGCCGCTCGGCGTCGTTGCATTGCTCGGGAGCGCCTACGCGGCCTGGGAGGCGCTGCGCGCGCTCTTTGCCATGCCCAGGCTGCGCCGGGTGAACGACGCCCAGCTCGCCAATCTGGTGGTGTGGAGCTGGGTCTTCCCTTACTTCGCCATCACAGGCGCGTTTCTCGCCAAATTCAACCGCTACATGAGCCCGGTGCTGCCTTTCGTGTTGCTATGGGCGGCGTGGATGATTGCAGCGTTGTGGCGAGCGGGAGCGAAAGGCGTCGAGCAACAGCCGACGCACCCAGAGACGCAAAAAGCGCCCGTTCTCCCGTTCTCCCGCTCTCTCCTCCGTTTCATTGCCGCTGCGCTGGCGACGCTGGGCCTCATCGGCGGCCTCTTCTGGTCGCTGGCTTATGTGAACGGCGTCTACAACCGGGAGCACACCTGGATCACGGCCAGCCGCTGGATTTACGAAAACGCACCGCCCGGCTCGGTGATCCTGTGGGAATTGTGGGATGACCCGCTGCCGAAGACGATCCCCGATGAGCCGGGCATGGACATGCATTCCCGCGGCCTCATCAACATCGACTGGAGCCCCTACGAGGAGGACACCGCCGACAAATACGCTATCCTGAAGCAGAAGTTGCGCGAGGCGGACTTTGTCGTTTACAGCTCCAAGCGCATCTACGACAGCGTGGACGAGCTGCCCGAGCGCTACCCGATGACCAACCTCTACTACCAGGCGATGTGGGACGGCCGTCTCGGCTTCGAGCTGGCAAAAGAGGTGACGTCGCCGCCGCAGCTGTTCGGCTTTGTCTTCGACGACCGTCACGCCGACGAAAGTTTCAGCCTCTACGACCACCCGCAGGTCACGATCTTCCGCAAGGTGCGCGACCTCAGCGACGCCGAATTCGACGCCATCTTCGACCGCAGTTGGGAGCGAGCGATCCCCTACTATCGAGGCAAGGATTCGCCGCTCAGTCCGCTGCTAGAGTGGATGGGGTTGGGCAGCCAGCCGGGGAGCGAGCAGCGCGGGCTGCTCAATCGCATTATCGGCCTGTTGGGCGTCGAGCAATCGGCGCCGGCGCTTCCACCGCCGGACAAACGCCCGTCCCTGATGTTTGACCGACCGATCCAGGAACTGCCGCTCGTCGACAATTATCGCTGGAACGGCGTCGCCAGCGAGAGCACGCCGCTGGCCGTCGCCTGGTGGTGGGCTGTGCTGACGTTGCTCGGCTGGCTGGCGTGGCCGCTGCTGTTTGGCCTGTTGCGTCCGCTGCGCGACGCCGGCTTTTTCTTAAGCCGCACCTTTGGCTGGCTACTCGCCGGCTGGCTGCTATGGATGCTCACCTCGCTCGGGCTCCTGCGCAACACGGTGGCGTTTGCGTGGTTGTCGGTGGCGCTGTTGGCGCTCTTAGGCGGAGGGATTGCGTATCGGCGGCGCAAAGCGATGGTCGCTTTTATCCGCGCCAACTGGCCTTTGATGGCGATGGGCGAGCTTCTTTTCGCTGCAGCCTTCCTGGGCTTCGTCTGGGTGCGACTGCAGAACCCCGACCTCTGGCAGCCCTGGTTCGGCGGCGAGAAGCAGATGGAGTTCGCTTTCCTCAACGGCATCCTGCGCAGCCCGACCTTCCCGCCCGTCAACCCGCACTTTGCAGGCGGCGTGATCAATTATTACTATTTCGGCCTCTACCTGGTCGCCTATCTGATTAAGTTGACGGGCATTTACGCCGAGGTCGCCTTCAACCTGGCGATTCCGACGCTTTTTGCGTTGACGGTGGTCAACGTCTTTGCAGTGGCGTATTCGGCTGTGGAAAAAGCCTGGAAAACGGAGCCAGGGCAGTCTTTCCTGTCCTGGCGGGTTGGCCTGGGCGCGGCGTTGCTGGCGCCGCTCTACGTGACGATCCTCGGCAACCTGGATGGTTTTGCCCAGGTGGTGCGCAACCTGGCGCGGCTGAACCCATCGTCGAATTTCCAGTCGGCTTTCGGGGGGCTCTCTGAAATTGTCGCCGCAGTCGGGGGGCTGCATCTGGTGCTGAGCGGCGCCGCGCAGATGCCTCCCTATGATTTCTGGGGGCCGAGCCGCGTGATCGACGCCACAATCAACGAGTTCCCTTTCTGGAGCTTCCTTTTCGCCGATCTGCACCCCCATCTGATCGGCATTCCGCTGTCTGGGATGTTCCTGGCGCTGGCGTTGGCGCTGTTGAAGCAAGGCGCAGTTGACTGGCGACGCTCGTGGCGGAGCGGGCTGGCGCTGGCGGCGCTCTTTGCATTGCTACTAGGCGCGCTGGCCAGCGTCAACCTGTGGGAGCTGCCGACCTACTTCGGCCTGGGCGTGCTGACCTTCCTGGTCAGCCAGTTCCGCGGCCGAGGGCGCATTGACTGGCCGGCGACGCTGTTGGCCGCCGTGTTCTACGCCGGCGGCGCGTATCTAATCTTTGCACCCTTTTTCCTGAACTACGTCAACGTCGGCGCGTCGGGCGTCGGGCTGGTGAAAGCGCCCGATCCTTTGGGGAAGTGGCTGCTCATCTGGGGATTTTTCCTGTTTGTGTTGGCAAGCTGGACGTTTTATCTGGCAGGCAGGCGTCTGACCGATGAAACCCGGAGACCGCCCGAACCCTCGGACGTTGGCTCCTTGGCCTCCACACCGCAGTCGCTCTTTCTTCCCAAACCCTCTGGGGTCGAGCGCGCAGTCAATCTTTTCTTGCGACGTTTCGACTTTTTGCCACGCGCGCTCTATCTCCACAATCGGCTGGTGCGAACGCCGGGCTTTTTCTATCTGCTCTTCCTGGCGCTGATCCCTGCGAGTCTGGCGCTGGCGGTCGTCGCCTGGCTGGCGGGTTGGAGCGTGCTGGCACTTTGCCTTGCCTGGCTGGGGCTGGCGACCGCGGTGCTGTGGCGCAGCGCGCGTACAACCGACCCCGGCGCCGCCCTCGCCGCCGTGCTCACAGCGACCGGCCTGGCGATCCTGGCGGGCACACAGGTCTTCTACTTGAAGGACTTTCTCAACGGCAGCGACTATTACCGCATGAACACGCTCTTCAAATTCTTCAGCCAGGCATGGGTGATCTGGGGCGTCGCCGCCGCCATCGCCACCCCGCGGCTGCTCGATGCGCTTTTTCCGGATGGAGGGCGGAAGAGCGAGAGAGTGGGAGAAGTTGAGAGCGGGAGAGGGGAAGAAGGGGAGAAAGAGGGGACGCCATCTCCATTCTCCAGAGCTTCTCATTCTTCATACGCCAGAATACGCTCTTTCTTGCCGCGGCTTGCCTGGGCGGTTGCGTTTGGGCTGCTTTTGCTGGCCAGCCTCGCCTATCCCATCCTGGGAACGCCGGCGCGGCTCGACCAGCGCATGCCCGGTTGGCGACCGGAGGTGGGCACGCTCAACGGGTTAGACTTCATGCGGCAGGGCAGTTACTCCTGGCCGGATTTCAACAACGTGATCGAGCTGCGCTATGAGTGGGAGGCGCTGCAGTGGCTGCTGAATCACATCCAGGGCAACGCCGTGATTTTGGAGAGCGCCGAGGTGGATTATTATCGAGCGTGGGGGACGCGCATGGCGAGCAACACCGGCCTGAGCGGTCTGCGCGGGATGCACGAACAGGAGCAGCGCTACCCGGAGGACGTCGGCCGTCGCGATGGCCTGCATCGCGAGCTGTGGCAGACGCCCGACATTGCACGCACGCTGCAGCTGCTTGAGGAGCTGCACGTCGATCTGGTCTACGTCGGGCAACTGGAGCGTTATTTGCATCCCGACGGCGTGCGCAAGTTCGAGAGCATGGCCGCACAGGGGCTGCTGACGCCGTTGTTTCAAAATGAACGGGCGACGATCTACGCCGTCCCAGGCCGACTGGCGCTGCAGGCGGATGGGACGTATGTGCCGGAGGCGGCGGTGCGGGGGAGAGAGGGTGAGAGCGGGAGAGGGTGAGAGCGGGAGAGGGTGAGAGCGGGAGAGGGTGAGAGCGGGAGAGGGTGAGAGCGGGAGAGCGGGAGCGTAGAAGGGCATGGCGTTGGTTGGGCAGTTTTTTGTTGTTTATCTGGTGGTGCAGGTGATGACGGCGGCGGCGCTGCCCTTGGCGCTGCGTTTTTTTGCTGCGCTGCCGGATCGCGGCTACGCCTTCAGTCGTCTGCTCGGCGTTCTGTTGACCGGCTATTTCCTGTGGATCGCCTACAGCCTCGGCCTCTTGCGCAACGACATCGGCGGCGCGTGGCTGGCGTTGATCGCTCTGGCCGCCGTCAGTGGGGTCGTAGGCCGGCGTAGACTTGCAACGCTTCGCCTCGCTTCGCTCCCCTCCTGGCGCTATATCCTTTTCATTGAGCTGCTTTTTCTCGGCGCCTTCGCCGCATGGGCGTGGGTGCGGGCGCACGACCCGGCCGCCGATCACACCGAGCAGCCGATGGATCTGATGTTCATGCACAGCATCCGCGCCAGCCTCACCTATCCGCCGCATGACGCCTGGCTGGCGGGCTATCCGATCAGCTACTATTACTTCGGCTACTGGCTGATGAACATGGTGGGGCTGATGGCCGGACAGTCGGCGGCGGTCGCCTACAACCTGTCGCAGGCGGTCTGGTTTGGACTGCTCCTGACCGGCGCGTTCGGCGTGGGCTACAACCTGGTCGCGGCGGCCGGGCGGCGCTTCGTCGCTGCGCTGGGGGGCGGGTTGACGGCGAGCCTGCTGGTTGGCCTCTCGGCCAATTTACAGGGGCTGCTTGAATGGCTCCACGCCAACGGCGTCGATGTGTCCCGGCTGGCGGCCTGGCTGCAGGTGCGAGGCTTTCCGGAAAACGCCGAAGTGACGCGACAGTGGTTCATCAGCTACGGCTGGTGGTGGTGGCGGAGCAGCCGCGTGCTCGCCGACGTCAGCCTGCGCGGGGATCACATCGAGGTCATCGACGAGTTTCCTGCCTTCAGCTACATCCTCGGCGACAATCATCCGCACGTGGCGGCGATGCCTTTCGCCATCCTCGCCGTGGCCGCCGCGCTGGCGATTTTTCTGAGACGCAGAGAAGAGAGAAGTGAGGATGACCTCGGCTCTCGATTTTCAGTCCCGGCCTCCGACGGATTTATCGAGCGTGTGATGGAACTGAAGCGCATTTTCCCGCTGGGGTGGGGCGGCTTCCTGTTGGTGGCCGTGGTCACAGGCGCGCTGCTCTTTCTGAATACGTGGGATTACCCTCCCTACTGGCTGTTGACGACCTTTAGCATCGCGGCGGCGGCGATGCCATCGCTCTCCGCCGGGCGCGTAGAAGGGGCGGAGGCTCCCTCGCATCCGGGCCGGGCGCTCGGCCTGGCGGCGATGGCGGGCTTTGCGCTCTTTGCACTTGCTCTTTTGTTATATCTCCCCTACTTCCTGACCGCCCAGAGCCAGGCCGGAGGGCTGATTCCCAATCTCTTTCACCCCACGCGCTTCTCACAGTACGTCGCCATGTTTGCAACGGCGCTGCTGACGCTGACGGCGCTGTTGGCGTTGGGATGGGCGACGTTTCGCCCGAGTCTGAAAGTTGTACTGCTCTCTCTTGTCTTGACGATAGGCCTGCCGGCGGCGCTGCTTGCCTTGAGCGCGTGGGCGGCGACGAGCACCGAACGCGGTCGGGCCTTGGTGGGGAACGTGGCGCTGCCCGACGGCGCCGCTTCCCATTTGCCGTTTATCGTGGAGCGGTGGATAGGTCAACCCTTCACCTTTTTGATCGTCGGCGCGATGACGGCGCTGGCGCTGGCGCTGCTCTGGACCGGCGTGCATCGCTTCGCAACCATGGCGCGCGAAGAGCGGCCACTGCTCTTCGCGCTGGCGCTGGCGGCGATCGGGCTGGGATTGACCCTGACGCCGGAGATCGTTTATCTGCGCGACAACTTCGGGTGGCGCATGAACACGATCTTTAAGTTCTACTATCAGGCCTGGCTGCTTTTTGGCCTTGCCGGCGCATTTACAATTGTGACCAGCCTGACGCGTTGGCGCGGCTGGCGCATCGCACCGGCGGCGTTGAGCCTGGCTGCGCTTGCGTTGGCCCTCAGTTCAACCATCTACCTGGTCGCCGGCGCATACAGCAAGACGCAGGGATTTTCGCGCCCGCCGACGTTCGACGCCTCCGCCTATCTCGCCAGCGTGGCGCCGGCGGAATACGGCGCCGTCGAATGGGTGCGCGCCAACACGCTGCCGACGGACATCGTGGTCGAGGGCAAGGGGCGCTCCTACGCAGCGGACACCAACCGCATCAGCACGATGACGGGCAGACAGACGCTGCTGGGCTGGGACGGCCACGAGTCGCAGTGGCGTGGCCGCGCCTACGGTCGCATGGCGGCAGGGCGCCCCGAAGCGTTGCAGGCGATCTACGGCGGCGCCTCGCCGGACGAAGCGCTCCGCCTGCTGAAAGAATTTGGCGCAAGTTATCTGTACGTAGGCCCTTCAGAGCGAGCGCAATATGGTCTCTCGCCTGCCGTGGAGCGGGCCTTGTACGCGCAGCTAGAGCTCGTCTATGAAGATGGCGCGTCTCCTGATACAATGGTGCGGATTTATCGGATTCCATAGCGGGTTCGGATGGGAGCGGATTGAACGGCAGCTTCCATAAGCAGAGTTTTCGATGCGTGAAACAACTGAGCATTCTGTAGAAGTGAGCATTGTCCATCCCACAAGCGAAGAAGTGCATCGCCCGGACGGCGCAGGCGTCCCCAAGAGCGCGCCGCCCTCGGAGGAAAAGGCGGCTCCTGCGGTCGCTCAGACGGCGACCGTGGAGCATCTGCTCTATGCAGTCATTCTTGCAGCGGCGGTGTTGTTGCGCTTGATCGGGCTGGGGCGGGAGCCGCTTTCGCCCCAGGAAAGCGCGGCCGCCTGGAGCGCATGGTTGGCCGCCAATCAACAGTTCGTCGTTGGCGCGCCCGCGCCGGAGAGCGCGCTGTTGTATGGATTGCAGTCGTTGCTTTTCTGGCTGATCGGCGACGGCGACGCATTGGCGCGCGCTATTCCGGCGCTGTTCGGCGTCGCCACCGTGCTGTTGCCGTGGTTCTGGCGGCCCTGGATCGGACGGATGGCGGCGTTGGTGGTCGCGGCGCTCTTTGCCATCGATCCCTGGCTGATGGCGTTCAGTCGCCGTTCGGATGCGGCCGCATTGACGATCTTCCTTGGCCTGTTGACGTTGACTGCGCTGTGGCGGCGAAGCCATGCACCCGACGCACGGCAGGCGCTGCGCTGGGAGCGGACGGCGGCGGTGGCGGCGGCGCTTTTTTTGACCAGCGGCCCGTTGATGTGGGGAATGCTGCCGGTCCTGGCCTTTTTCATTCTGATCTACGGCGTTGATCGCTCCGGTGCAGGGGAGGAGACCCCCTCGGGCTGGCTGTTCCATCGTTCGACCTGGCTTTGGTTCGGCGTCCCGCTGGCGCTGGCGGCCACCGGGCTGACGCTGCGCTTTGAGGCGCTCTCCGCCTTGAGCGCCAGCCTGACGGCGTGGATCTTGGCCATCGCCGGCCTGGAGCGGACGAACCCCCTTGCCTGGCCGTTTGCGCGGCTGCTTCTCGATCAGCCCCTGTTGGCGGTGTTTGGCGTGCTGGGGTTGGCGTCGATCTGGGCGCAACCCGTCCTGGGCGCCCTGCGCAGGGAGCAAAGGTCGGACCCAGAGCAGCAAAGGGAATTGCAAAGGGCTTCCTGGCTTCTCCGCGGTGCAGATGAACGATTGCGTTTGCCGATCTTTCTGAGCGTCTGGGTGGCGTGGGGGCTGTTGCTCTGGTTGCTGCCGGGCAGACCGCCGGAGACGCTGCCCCTCGTTGGAATTCCGCTGGCGATTGCGGCGGCGCTGTTGATTGACCGGGCGTTTCCCCGCCCCTGGGGCGACCTCACGGGACTGGAGCTGTTTGCATTGCTTGTCATCCAGATCGTTCTGCTCGTTGCCGGTTCGATTTGGTTGGCCGCGTCGGTGAACGATCTCATCTTCAACGAGCAAATCTGGCTGAGGAGCGGCGTCCTCGTGGGGTTGATGGCGGCTGTGTGGCTGACCTTTGGTTTCTGGGCCGGCTGGCGCTCGACAGGGCGGGTTGCGTTGATTTTCTACATCGTTGTGCTGGCGGCCTTGACCGTGCGCAGCGGCTGGCAGCTAAACCACACCGCCGAATTGATGCAGCCAGATGGCTTCTGGCCTGTACACACCCATGCAGAGATGCGCTTGCTGGTGCAGGACGTGGAACGCCTGAGCAGCATCCGCCGCGGCGATCCCCATGAAATTGAGGTGCAGCTCATTTACAACCTGCGGCCCCATCCTGCGCTGGGCTGGAGCCTGCGCCACATGCGCAACCTGCACCATGTCCGCACTCTAGACGCCACCGTGTTCGACATCGTGGCCGGCGCGCAACGAATGCCGCTGGTGATTGCGCCGACCTCGCGCAACGACTCGCTGCCGCTGCCCGACCCCTACATCGGCAGCCGCTATGACGTCGAGTACACCTGGCGGCTTTCCATGTTGCCCGCCCCTCAACAGGGCGTGATCACAGACGCAAGCGCCGAGTGGCGACAGGTGCAGCGCCCACGACTGCGCTGGCTGCTCTATCGCAAGGTCGATCAGCCGCCGCCGACGGAGACGGTCACGCTGTGGGCGCCGCGATGATGGAATCGAGAGAAATTTAAGGGATAGGAACCGTGACGCAAGAGCTTGGAATGGTCGATACGCTACAAAGACAAAAGGTTCAGGCTTCGCAGATTTCTTCTTGGCTGGATCGTCCGCTTGCCTCGTGGATCGCGCTGAGTTGGGAAACGGCGATTTGGGTTGGAATGCTTGCCATCGGCGCCGTGATGCGCCTGTACGACCTCGGTGTGCGCGCCATGAGCCACGACGAGAGTCTGCACGCCCTGTACGCCTACTACCTCTACGCCCAGGGCAATTACGACCACAACCCGATGATGCATGGGCCGTTCCGTTATCATGTCACGGCGCTGACCTATTTCCTTTTCGGCGACAGCGACTTCACGGCGCGGCTTGCGCCTGCGCTCATCGGGCTGGCGCTGATCTGGATGATGTATCTGCTGCGCGGCTACCTTGGCCGCACAGGGGCGATCTTTGCGGGCCTCATGATCACGATCAGCCCCAGCCTTCTCTTCCACAGCCGTTACATCCGCGATGACATCTTCATGGCCTTCTTCACGGTGGTCTGGGTCTACGGCGCGTTTCGTTATGTGGACGCCCGGCGCCTGCGCTATCTGGTCATCATGGTAGCGGGCATGGCCTTTGGCTTCGCCACCATGGAAAACCACTTCATTCACGGCGCCATCATCGGCTCCTTTGCCGCCTTTTGGGCGCTGTGGCAGGTCGTCGGTCCGCAGCGGCTGCTGAGGATCGCCGGGCCATTGGCGCTTGGCGGCGCTGTATGGTGGGTGCTGCATGAGCTGAAGCAGGATTTCTGGGGGCTGCTCATCCTGGGAATTCTCGGCGCCGTCTCGCTGGCTGCGTTCGTCATCTCGATGCGCGGGCGCTGGCATCTGCTGCGCAACCATCCCGCCGCCGACCTTGCTGTGCTGATGTTGACGCTGGTGCTGCCCTTCCTCAGCCCCTTCATTTACGTCCTGACCGGCGGCGACCCGGTGGTCTTCACCAACGCCGTCGATTACACCACCCAGGCCATGATCATTCGCATGAGCCTGCTGGTGGGGCTTTGCGTCGTAGCCTCGGCGGCCCTCGGCGTCGCCTGGTTTCGCCGCGAGCCCGTCGCCGAAGATGGGCGTTGGCGTCCCACCTTGCAGCAGTGGGGCGCGCTGTTCGGCTTCTTCTGGTTGGTGCAGATTCTCTTCTTCACCACCTTTTTCACCAACACCGTGCAGGGGCTGGCCACCGGCGTCGTAGGCAGCCTCGGCTATTGGCTGGCGCAGCAGGGCGTCAAGCGCGGCTCGCAGCCGCTTTACTACTACGCCTTTATCGGCTGGTTGTACGAATTCCTGCCCGCTGCGCTGAGCCTCTTCGGCATGGCGACCGTCGGATACAACCTCCGACGCACGGCGGCGCAGCAGGTTGTTTGGGACCCGGTGGCGAAGGGGGACCTGCCGTCCTTCAGCAGCGTCGACGACGACGCGCCTGACTATCGCCGCCAGACGCGTTTCGTCTTTGTCCTCTTCCTCATCTGGTGGACGCTCGGCGCCTGGATCGGCTACACCGTCGCCGGCGAAAAGATGCCCTGGCTGTTGACGCACATGGCGCTGCCGATGTGCGTGCTCGGCGGCTGGTGGCTCGGCTACACAGTGCGCAGCATCGACTGGCGGGCGGCCTGGCGCGAGCGCTCCTGGTTGCTGATCTTTGTGTTCCCTGCGCTGGCAGTGCTTGGGGCTGTGCTGCTCTCCGTCACCTCGGGCGCGGCGGGCCGAGAAGCGAGCGTTTTCGGTCGCCTGCTGCAGTGGCTGTTGATTCTGGCTGCGCTGGGCGGGACGATCTTCGGCGCTGTGTACGCTGCGCTGCGCGTGGGCATCCTGCCGGCCTTGCGGCTGCTGGCGGTGGGGCTGGCTGCGGTGTTGTTTCTCTTCACCGTGCGCACCAGCTTCATGCTGACCTACATCAACTATGACATGGCTACGGAATATCTGGTCTACGCCCACGCATCGCCCGACATCAAGCGGGCGTTGTCGGAGATCGACACGATCAGCGAACGCACCGTCGGCGACCGCAACATCGTCGTCGCCTACGACAACGACAGCGCCTGGCCTCTGAGCTGGTACATGCGCCTCTATCGCAACGCCCGCTACTACGGCGACTCTCCCACCCCCGACGCCATGTCGGCGCCGGTGGTGATCGTCGGCCCGGCGAACCGCGCCAAGGTCGAACCGTACATGGCGCGCGACTACGTCAAGCGCACCTATCGTCGCATCTGGTGGCCGGAGATGGATTACTTCGACCTGACGTGGGATCGGCTGTGGGGCGCTATCGCCGACCCGGCGCAACGGCAGCGCGTCTTCGACATCGTCTTCTTCCGCAAGTACCGCGACCCGAACAATCTGTCGCAGTTCCGCGATCTTTCTAAGTGGCCTTATCAGAGCGAATTCGATATGTATGTGCGCCGCGATCTGGCCAATCAAATTTGGGACCTTGCCGTGACGCCTATCGCCGTTGAAGCTGCGCCGAACGTGCCTGTGATCGAGCCGGGGCAGGTGCGCACGGTCGCCGCACTGACGATTTATAGCGACGCCTACAACGGCCTGCCGCTCTTCGCCCCGCGCGCGGTGGCGGTGGCGCCCGGCGGCAACCGCGTGATCGCCGACACCGGCAACCATCGCATCGTCGTGCTCAACGGCAACGGCGAGTATATTCGCTCGTTCGGCAGCTTCTGCAACGTCAACGATCCGGCCAATACGCCCTGTCTTGACCCGGACGGCGACGGTCCGTTGGCGCTCGGCGACGGCCAGTTTTACGAGCCGTGGGGCGTAGCGGTCGATGAAGCCGGTCAAATCTATGTCGCCGACACCTGGAACGGCCGCATCCAGGTCTTCGACAGCGAGGGACGCTTCCTGCGCAAGTGGGGCGTCTTCGCCACGACGGGCGGCGAGCTGGGCGATCCCTACGCGCTCTTCGGCCCGCGCGGGCTGGCGATCGACCTGGACGGCAACCTGCTCGTAGCCGACACCGGCAACAAGCGCATCCTGAAATTCACGCCCAACGGCGAGCTGATCAAACAGGTGGGCGGCGGCGGCGTCATCGCCGGCCGCTTCGAGGAGCCGACCGCCGTGGCCGTCGATCCAACCGACGGCTCCGTGCTCGTCGCCGACGCCTGGAATGGCCGCATCCAGCGTCTTTCGTCGAATCTGGAGTACCTGGCCGAATTTCCGACCCCTGGCTGGGTGGGTCGCGACGTCTTCCAGAAGCCGTATTTGACCGTCACCGCCGACGGCGCGATCTATGCGACCGATCCGGCGACGGCGCTCGTGATGGTCTTCAATCGAGACGGCGCCGTGCGGGCTGCCTTCGGCGGCCCCGGCAGCGACGCCAGCCGCATCGGGCAGCCCAACGGGATCGCCGCCGATCTGGCGAACAGGCTCATCCTTGTGACGGACGGCGTCAATAACCGCGTGATGGTCTTTCCGGAGATTCAGCCGTGAGCTAACGCTCTACTGTGTTGGTTATGTCCTCAAGAACGGCGCTGCGACCTTTTTTGCTCGGAGGAGGCGCCTGTGCGCTGGCGTTTGCAGGTCAACGCATGGTGCAGGAGGGTCTGCTCGGCGAAGCCGGCCTCCTCTTTGCTGCAGGCGCACTCCTCTTCGTCGTCGCCTTCTGGGCGCATCGCTTTGACCCGCTGCGCCCCCCGGACGACTCTCTTCCCCCGCTCTCCTCTCCCCGTTCGTCTACACACCGGTGGATGGCGCGCGTCGGCGTCGGGGCGCTGATCCTCTCCGTTCTCCTGACCATCAATGCACTGCAACAGTTCTACGACTTCGAGCCGTTTGCCGTGGAGGCGTGGGGCTGGCACGGCGCTGCGCTGCTGGCGGCGCTGGCGGGCGCGCTCCTGCTCGACAGAGGGTTGCCGGCGCATTCCGATGAAAGCAGCGGGGTGCGGCGATGGCAGGAGCGGGGACGTCCTGTGCTGCTCCTGGTTGGGATTGCGGCGCTGGCCCTTGCGCTGCGCCTCTTTCGCTTCGACGATCTGCCTTTCGGCGTCTGGTACGACGAGGCGGAGCATGGGCTGCAGGCGCTGCGCATTCTGGAAAGCGAACGGTTTCGCCCTATCTTCGAGGGCGCCATCAACGGGCCGGCCCATTTTCTCTATTTGACAGCCCTTTCGTTTGAATGGTTTGGGGTCAGCGTGCAGTCGATCCGGCTGGTGAGCGTCGTTTTCGGCGTGCTGGCGGTGGTTGCGAGCTATTGGGTCGGCGCAGAACTCTTTGGACGCAGCGTCGGGCTGCTGCTGGCGCTCTTCCTGGCTGCGTCGAGTTGGGCGCTGACCTTCAGCCGCTTCGGCATGTTCGCCACCATGTCCACGCCCCTCTTCACGCTGCTGACCGCCGCCTTTGTCCTGCGCGGGCTGCGCACGCAGCGCCTGCTCGACTACGCGCTGGCCGGGCTTTGGCTGGGCCTGGGACTCTGTTTTTACACTTCGTTTCGGCTTTTTGTCCCCGCCGTCTATCTGTTGCTGGTGCATTGGGCGCTTTACGAACGCCTTGCGCGCCGTCGCTGGCCTTCGCGCAACTTCTGGATCGGCGTTGGGCTGTTGACCTTGATCGCCGCGCTCGTGGCTGCGCCGGTGGGGCTTTACGCCTACAAGCATCCCGACATCTTCTGGGCGCGCGTTGAAAAGACCTTTATCTTCGCCGACAAAAGCGAGGCGGAGCGCTGGCCGGCGCTGTGGGCGAACGTGCGCCGCCATCTGCTCATGTTCAATGTCTTCGGCGATCCCAACGGACGGCACAATCTCCCCGGCAATCCGATGCTGGATGCAGTGACCGCGCCGTTGTTGGTGGTGGGCGCCGCCTATGCGTTGCGCCGGATGGCGCAGCCGGCCTATCTGTTCCTGCTGCTGTGGATGCTCTTCGGGTTGATGGGAGGCGCGCTCTCGCTCGATTTCGAGGCGCCGCAGTCGTTGCGCGCCAACGCCGCGTTGCCGGTCGCCTATATCCTCGCTGCGCTTCCCCTGGCGACGCTGAGTCGCGCCTGGATGCTGGCAGCCGGGCGTTATTACCCTCACGCGTTGCGGGCGCCTGCGCTTCTGTTGGCGATCGCCGTCATCGGTCTGAACGCCTACACCTATTTCGTGCGCCAGGCCAACGACTTTGCGGTCTGGAACGCCTATTCCACGCCGGAGACGCTGACCGCCCGCCTGCTCGCCCACCTCGACCCCGACACAGATGCCTATGTGACCTCCTTTTTCCGCGGGCACCCGACGATCAAATTCGTGGCGCGCAATGCTCGGCCCTACCAGGAGCTGAACACGCTCGACCAGTTCCCCCTCGATTTTGCGCCGGACCGCAGCGCGCTGCTGATCCTCAACGCCGACAGCCGCAGCCTCTACGACGAGGCAAGGCGGCTCTATCCGCAGGCGCAGTTTGAGGAAAGCCTCCCGCCGGTGAAGGGGCCGCCCGTCCTCTTCACGGCGCGGCTCTCGCCGGAGGACATCGCCTCCATCCGCGGCCTCACCGCCCGTTACTTCGCCAACGACGCCTGGGAGGGTGAACCGGCGTTGGTCCGCCGCGAGGCGCAGATCGCCGCCGATTGGTCGCAAGAGACGCCGCTGCTCGTTCCCTTCTCGGTGGAGTGGGAGGGCTTCTTACATGCAAAAAACTACGGTCAGTATGAGTTCTACCTGGAAGCGCCCGCCGTCGCCGCGCTGCGCATCGGCGAACGCGTGATTGCAGAAGGCGCAGGCGCGCTCTCTGGAGCCATCGTGCTGGCGGAGGGCGTCCATGCGCTGCGCGTCAACGTCGTGGGCGCGCCGGGCCGCGTGACGCTCGGTTGGCGCACGCCGGACGGGGTCGTTTCCGTCATTCCGCCGACTGTGTTTTACAGTGAGCCGCGACTGGGCCATGGGCTGCTAGGGCGCTACTTCGCCAACGGCGACTGGACGCCGCCCGAAGTCCTGAGTCGCATCGACGCCCGCTTCGACCGCTATATCCACGTCGTGCCGCTGCCGAGGCCGTACACGGTCGAATGGACGGGCAAGGTGGCGGCGCCAGTCGAAGGCCTCTATCGCTTTGGGCTGGAGTCGATCGATGAATCGATGCTCTGGATCGACGGGACGTTGGTCGTCGAGGCGCAACGGCCCAATACCTATGCGGAAGGCGAGATTGCGCTGTCGCACGGGCTGCACGATATCCGCATCCGCTTCGCCGACCGCACGTCGCACACGCACATTAACGTCTACTGGCAGCCGCCCGGCCGCGAACGCCAGATCCTTCCGATGGAAGCGCTCTACCCGCCGCAGGAAAGCTACGCCCGCATCGCCCTGCCTTCGCTGGATGCACTGACCTCGTTCCTGCTGGCGGAGCAGCCGCAGCCGGACGCCTTTCCCGCCGAGGAGCCGAGGCTGCAGGGCGTCGCCCGCGTGGTCGCCGACGGCCTGCTCGTCCCACGCGGGGTCGCCGCAGCCGAGGACGGAGCAATCTACGTGGCGGAGAGCGGCGGAGGCCGGATTTCCGTCTTCGAGCCCGACGGCGCATTGCGCGGCGTCATCGATGGCGGCCCGGAGCGCCTGCGCGAGCCGGCCGACGTCGCCATCTTCGACAATCGCCTCTTTGTCAGCGACGTCGGCGTCGGGCGACTGCGCAGCTTCACCCTCGACGGACAGCCGTTGGAGTTCGCCGCCAACCTTGACCCAACGATCGCCGACCGTGTGCGGGGGCTTGGCGCAACGTCGGACGGGCGCGTGCTGGTCGCCAACACGCCGAACAACCGCGTCGTCGTTCTCGACGTAAGCGGCGAGCCGATGGCGCAGGTGGTCGTCTGGCCCGGCGAGGACGCGCAGCCGGTCGACGCGGCGATGGGGGCCGATGGTCGGCTCTTCGTCGTGGACGGCCAGGGACATCGTCTGATCCGCTATTCTCCAGACGGCCGGCGGGAGCGCGCCTGGCCGCTGGCCGTCGCCAACACGGTGGATGGCCCGCATTTGGCCGTCGATAGGGAAGGTCGGCTCCTTCTCACCGAGCCGGAGAACGGACGCATCCTGCTGCGCGATCCGGAAGGAGAGCCGCTCGGCGCATGGAGCCTTGCCGAGCTACTGGGGCGCCCCGTGAAACCGGTCGGCGTTGCGGTGGACGCCAGCGGCGTTATCTGGGTGGTGGACAGCAGCGGCGGAATGTTGATTGCGCTCGAGGGGGAGCTGCCATAGGAGGGCGGCTCCCCTTCTCCCCCTCTCCCGGCATTGGGAGAGGGGGTAGGGGTGAGGGCCTAGCGGCTGAGGTCTGTTGGGGGTGGGCGGCTGCGAGCCGCCCCTACGGTGAATCCCATTTGCGAGGTTTGCGGCGTCTCTACCCCCTCTCCCGGCATTGGGAGAGGGGGTAGGGATGAGGGCCTGCTGCGCTTTCTGCATTCTCTATGACCTTGCGGTCTATCGAGGACGTGCGGCTGGGAGCCGCACCTACGATGCTCCTTTCTCCCCCTCTCCCAATGCTGGGAGAGGGGGCCAGGGGGGGGTGAGGGCCTGCTGCTGTGTAACTTCTATCAAGTAGTTAGATTACAGATTCATGCCTACATCGTCGATTTTAATGGCGCTGTTATTATATCGAACATGATGAGACCGATGCCGTCACATCTTCGGACAGCAAGGGCTCGGCGCGGGACAGCAAGAGCCTGGCGTGAGAGAAGTGAAGAGCGAAACCGGAGGCTCCTTGCCCTTCTCCTCTTCTCATTTCTCTTTCTTCTCTCCCCTATGCTGGCTACGGCGTGTGAGGCTCGTCTTTCGCCCGCTGCGGCTCAATCTGCACCGCCGCTTCGGTGGGAGCCGGTTCACGACGGCCTGCGACCTCATGCGCCCGTCGCCTCGATTGCTTTCGACCCCCATCAGCCCCGCCGCATAGCGATTGGACTGTACGTGCCGACCGGTCTGCTGTTCAGCGAGGACGGGGGTGAAGAGTGGCGCAAAGACCATAGCCTTGCCGAAGCGGCGCATGCGGTTCATTTTGACCAGATTCTATCCGGCGTTCTCTGGGTGGCCGGCGCGCATGGCGTCTGGCGGGTGGAGCTGCACAGCGAAGGGTGGCGCCGGCGGGCGGCGATCGGCTGGCCCGCCGACCACGCCGCCTTTACGGTGACCCAGTCGCCTGAAGGAATTCGCTACGCAGCGGGCGTCTCTCGCTGGGGTGAAGCGCCGACGATCCGGCGCAGTCTCGACGGCGAAAGCTGGCAGCCCCTTACATCATTGCCTACGCCGGCCGATAGCGCCGCGCTCACCCTCGCCGCCGTGGATGGGCGTCTCTTCGCCGGAACCGACGGCTTTGGCCTCTATGTGAGCGACGGCGTCATCGCCGACGACGATTTCTCCTGGCGCCTCGTCGAAGAAATTGGCGAAACGCATGTCGCCGGCCTCTGGGCGTCTCCCGATGGCGCGCTGCTGTTGGCGCGCACGCGCAAAGGGTTGTTTCGCTCCGTGGACGTCGGCGCAACCTGGCGAAGGGTCGATCCGCCGCTGGAGGGCCGACCGGACGCCCTCGCAACCGCGCCGGACGGGAGCCTGTATCTCGGCATGGGCGGCGGCGAGATTTTACGCAGCGACGACGCCGGCGCAAGCTGGCGCCTCTGGTCGGCGCTCGACCGCGACGGCCTCTTTTATGCGCTGGCGATCGATCCTCTGAACGCCGATCGCATCCTCGCCGGAACGCAGCACGGCCTGTATTCCAGCCGTGACGCCGGGCGTACATGGCGGCCGGTGGAAAACGTCGGCGAACGTCGCGGATTGACCCTGCTTGAAGCGGGCGGCGCGTTCTTTTTGGGCGCCGAAGATGGAGTCTATCGCTGGGAAGAAACAACGCGCCGCTGGCGGCGCGTCGGCGAAGGGCTGCCTCTGCGCCAGGTGCGGGCGCTGGCGGCGTCGCCGGCGAATCCTTCCATCCTTTTTGCGGGAACCGACGCCGGCCTCTATCGTTCGCTCGACGCCGGCGCAAGCTGGCGGCTCGTCGGCTGGCCGCAGAACGGCGTCAACGGGCTGCTTTTCGACCCGGACGCTCCGAACCGTCTTGATGTGCATATCGCCTTTGAGCGTGTCTACAGCACGGAGGAGGCGCTCGGCGACGCTCCGACCTGGGACGCGCGTTGGGAAGGCATGCCGATCAGCGCCGAGGTGCTGGCGCTGGCGATGGAGCCGGGCAATCCTCGGCGGCTCTATGCAGGCGCAGCGCGAGGGCTGTACATCAGCGACGACCGCGCTGAACGCTGGCGCAGCGTCCCTGCGCTGGCGGGGCGCAGCCTTTTCACCGTTGTCGTCGATCCGGCGCAGCCACAGCGCGTGTACGTCGGCGCCACCGACGGCCTTTATCGCAGCGAAGATCGGGGCGAAACCTGGGAGCGCATTGGGCTGCAAGACGTCACGGTGACGGCGCTGGCCTGGAGCGCACGCCAGCCGCACCTGCTCTACGCCGGGACGAAATACCAGGGCCTGTGGCGCAGCCTGGATGACGGTCGCACCTGGGAGCGGGCGCCTTTCGATGAGGCTGCGCAGGACGAGTCGGTCAACGCCTTGCTCCTCTCCGCCGACGGTCGTTGGCTTTACGCTGCGACGACGCACGGCGTCTGGCGCGCCGGCCTTTTGCGGGAATGAGAGGACGCGGATTTGTACGGATATGACGGATTTGCACGGAGATGTCTGAAGCTCCAGAGGATTGGGTCGAATTAATTAGGGGACGCGGATTGGCACGGGTATGACGGATTTTCACGGGTTTGGGCCGTTGCATCTATATCGACTCGCTGTCGGCTCTTTGAGGGGCTGGGGTTGCAGGCCTGGTCTGCGCTTGTCAGACAGTCGCCGATCCTCTGCTCTCCCGCTCTCCCGCTCTCATCCTCTCCCGCTCTCCCGCTCTCATCCTCTCCCGCTCTCCCGCTCTCATCCTCTCTCACTCTCCCGCTCTCTTCCTCTCTCGCTCTCCCGCTCTCGTCCTCTCCTGCTCTTCATCTCCACCCTCCTCAGCGCGCTGCTGTTCGCTCTGCTCGTCGGCATGCACCAGGCCGAACGCAAGTCGTTGCGCGTTGGCGTGCACATGATTCGTCCCGACGCCGACGTGCTGACGCAAGCGGCGGAGCTGGGCGTAGACACGGTCGTGCTCCTCTTCCCCTGGCGCGAGGTCGAGCCGACGCAAGGCTATTTCTTCTGGCAAATGGCGGACGAGGCTGTGGCGGGCGCAGCCCATTACGGATTAGAGTTGCTCGTGCGCCTCGACCAGCCGCCGGAGTGGGCGCTGAGAGAGGCGGCGAACGTCGGCGAGCCGCCTGTGGACGTCGCCGCCTATGAGCGCTTCGTGCGCAGCGTCGCCGCCCGCTATCGAGGCAAGGTCGCCGGCTACATTATCTGGAATGAACCGAACCTGGCGCTGGAATGGAACGACCGCCCGCCGGACCCGGCCGGCTACGCAGCGCTGTTGCAGGCCGGGCGCCGGGGCGTCAAGGCGGGCGACCCGGCGGCGAAGGTGATCAGCGCAGGGCTTGCGCCCACCAACACCAACGACGCCCGGGCGATGGATGACCGCCGTTTTCTAGAGGAGATGTATCGTCATGGCGCAGGCCGTTTTTTCGATGTGCTCGCTGCGCACGCCTACGGCTTCGGTCGTCCGCCTGAGGCGCCGTTTTCAGAGGTCAATAGGGCCGGGGACGGACTGGATGGCCTGGTCTTCCAGCGCCTCGTCGCCCTGCGCGCCATTATGGAGCGCAACGGCGACGCGCGCAAGCCGGTCTACATCACCGAGATGGGCTGGACGGTGGAGGCGGTGGCGCATTCGGCCTGGCAGGAGGTGACGCCCGCGCAACAGGCCGATTATCTCATCCGGGCGCTTGACCTGGCCGAGGCGCGCTGGCCTTGGTTGGAGCTGGCGGCGATCTGGAACCTCGGTGGGGAGACGCATCCAGAATGGGGCGGTTACAGCTTGCTGACGCCGGAGGGCGAGCCGCGTCCGGTCTATCACGCGCTGCAAGAACGCCTTGCCGGACGCCGCCCCCCTGCCGCGCATCCGCGTTTTGCCTCGCCGCAGCGCGTGCAGATCGTGGCGGAGGATGTCGTCATCCACCTCGGCGACAAAGACCTGCCCGATCCGTGGGTTCCGCTGTATCGAGGCTTGCGCCGCAGCCCGCGCTGGGAGGGCGTCTTTTACCTGGACGATCCCGGTTCGAGGGAATGGCGATTGTCCCTGCGCATCATGCAAAGCAACTTCTGGTCGAACCGTATCTGGATCAACGGCCATCCCCTGCCGGCGCCGATGCCCATCGAAGATTTTAGCCGCACGTGGGTGATGCATTCATGGCGCGTGCCTGCCGAATTCTTGCAGCCTGGCCTGAACCGCATCGTCGTCGCCATCGCTCATGCGCCGCCGCTGATCCAGGACCGTCGCTTCACTTACGACGACATCCAGTTCACGGATGTCCAGATCGCGCCTGCGTCCCTCGATCAGTAGCGCAGAATCAACGCAATGCGCTGGTGCTCGGCGAGCTGACCGTTTTCGACGAAGACCACCCGCCCCTGTTTGGCCAGCACCGTTTCAATGATCTCATCTACGGCGTCGTCGATAACGCCGGGCGCCTCCGGGTCTTCCGCCGGAGAAAGAATCATTCCGCTCTCATCTACGACGGCCGGATAGTGGAAATCCTCTTCGACCAGAAGGAGACGGCCGCGACCCTCCTGCGCCAGCCGCCACACCTCGCCGATCGTCGAGACGTACTTCTGCTCACCGACGGCTTTGTCCAGCTCCTCCAGGACCTTCCGGCGCTCTTCGGCCAGCGCCTCTTTCACCGCTGGCCAGACGAGCTTGCCGAGCTCATGCGCCGAGGTCTTGTCATGGCTGCCCTGCACCCTGGCGATGATGGCGTCCTTGTGGCTGGAGACTTCGTCGAAGAAGGCCAGATACCGATCCACGCCCACGACCGCCAGGGGCAGCGGGTCGCCGTTCATGAAGGGCTTGAGCGCCTCATCGACCTTGCGGAAGAACTGGCGATGCGCCTCGTCGCGGATGTGCGAACGTTTGACGCCGAACCCGCCGGGCAGCGGCGCTTCGCCCCCTGGCCCTTCGTGCACCATCGGAAAGCCGCCGCCCTGAATTTCGAGCAGGTCATCGCGCGTCGCCTCGAACAGCCGCGTCGGCTTCTCACTGAGCACGAGCACCCAATAGCGCGGGGTGCGGTTCATGGCGAAGACCAGATCGCGCGTGAAAAAGGTTTCGTCGATCACCACTCGCTCTTTCAGCGTGAACGGCAGCGTGATCGAGCGCGCAAAATCTCGATGGACGAAGAGCGCCAGCCCATCGAGCGCGTGCCGAAAATCGACGCTTGAGGCCAGATGTTCAAGCCGCCCCAGGATCGGCTCCACCTCGCGCCTGCTGAACTCGCTCAGCAGACGCTCGGTCGCCTGCTTGACCAGGTTGCGCAGCCGGATCGGGTCCTGCTTGTTCTCCGGCGAGGTGCGATGCGTCGGCATGGTGATGGTGACGGCGGGGTAGCCTGAAATTTGCTGCAACAACGAGATGTCCTGACGGTTCATGGAAGGCTCCTATGCTGAATTTGATTTTGTTCTTTACGGAGGATTTTGCGGAAAAAGATAAATAGAATGCAAAATCGCCGGCCGTTGGGGCGGCTTGTCAGGCCAATATGACTTCGTTTCTGCAGGTGCTCCGGGATGGCGTGTGACCTGCTGGCGCGCAAGGATTTACAACAATTCTTTCTGCTCTTGTAATCGAATTCCACGCGCCGCCAAATCGCTCAGCACAGCCTTGCAACAGCCGGGCGTCTGCCCTACGAACTCCGGCGGGCAGACGCCGGTGCGACAAAACGCACCGCTCGCCACCAGGCGGACGACGGCGGTGCAGGTGTAGCCGGTCGTGCGCGCCATGGAGGTGACGCCGGCGACGTCGTCGTAGCGGTCGAAGAGGTCGTAGATGTAGCGCACGCCGCGCCCGGCCTCGACGCCTTCAACCATCACCTGCATCACGGTCAGATCGCGTTCGCCGGGCTGCAATCGCCACTGTTTGAAGAGCAGCTTCGCCGTGAGCTGGATCGGCGCCACGCGCGCATCTCCTATCTCGAGCGGCTCCTTGCACAGAAAGCCACTCTTGCGCAGGGCAGCCATCAGGTTGGCGTGGCCGGGGTAGCGCAGCGTCTTCTCTTTCATGAAGGGAATCTGCATCGTGCGCATCAGCGTGCGCAAGCCGTCGGTGTTGAACGCCTCCAGAGTCCCGATGGGGGGAAAGTCGCGCAGCTCTACATCGGAGAGCGCCGGCCGCACCACTTCGCGACCCCATTCGACGAGGCGCGCCGGACGCGTGTACTCCTCGAGCACGTCGAGCGGAGAAAAGACCGCCTTGTATTCGAAGGGCCAGCGACGCACCTCCGGCAGCCCGCCGACGTAGCACTCGTAGCGCTCGATGCGCTCCAGCCGCCGCGTCAGGTCGCCCAGCAGAAGGTTGCTCAGGCCGGGCGCCACGCCGCAATCGACCACGGCGGTGACGCCTCGCTGCCGCGCCAGGTCGTCGAGCAGAAAGGGGTCTTCGGCGAAGAAGGATATATCGACGACGTCTTTGCCGGCGGCGATCACTTTCTGGAGCGTGGAGAAGCCCATGAAGCCCGGCACGGCGCACACCACCAGATCGGCGTCGGCCAGCAGTTTGGAGAAATCCTCGAGCGCGTTCAGGTCGACGACGCACCCTCGCACCTTCGCTTCGCTCTCGAGTCGTTGCACTGCACCGGGATCGCGGTCGACGACGGTCACGTGAAAATCAGGCGTCTGCGCCAGGTCTTTGACGATCGCTCCTCCCACCAGTCCGCCGCCTAGCACGCTGATCTGCATCGCACACCGTTCTTTCTCTGCGCTAGCTGCGCCGCGTCAGGCTGGCGTAGCCCCACGCCAGCGCCAGCACAATGGAGCCGTAGACCATCTGCTGGATGGCCTGGCCTACGTTGAGGAAGGTCAACAACGAGTTCAACACGCTGAGGATCAGCGCGCCGAGAATCGTGCCGCTGTAGCCGCCCATGCCGCCGAAGATCGAGGTGCCGCCGATCACGGCGGCGGCCACCGAAGGCAGCAAAAACGCGCCGGCCAACTGCAGGTCGACGGCGCCGGTGCGCCCCGCCAGCAGGATGCCCGCAATCGCCGAGAGGACGCCGGAGAGCATGTAGGCGCTGAGGCGCACCTGCCAGACGCGCACGCCCGCCAGCCGCGCCGCCGTCTCGTTGTCGCCGATGGCGTAGATCAGCCTGCCCCAGCCGGAGCGGCGCAACAGCCAGATCAGTGCAATGGCGACGCCGCCCCACACCAGCACGCTGTAGGGGACGCTGCCCATCCACGAGCCGCCCCCCAGCAGCCGGATGAAGGGCGCCACCTGCGTCGAGCCGGCCAGCACCGTCTGCGTCCAGGCCGTGAAGAG